>MDTD01139955.1_pt1 | contig 24915 bp, 14 predicted proteins | sample 811221 | NCBI WGS metagenome assembly MDTD01 (sample SAMN05326646, study PRJNA326480) | marine metagenome | isolation source: seawater | place: Pacific Ocean: South West | collected 2011 | reverse complement strand
CATCCGGAGAGAAAGAACTCCCTTGCTGAAATTCAGCAGTTAATCTCGAAATTGGCAGAGGAGGGTCCGCAGACGGGGTTTGTTGGCCGTCTCATTCCGCCGCAAGTCACGTACGTGCTTCTCCGGGGAAGTCCGGAGAGTCCAAAGGACGAGGTGGCTCCGGCAGGACTTGATATTCTTGAGGGGACCCTCGGGCTGGATTCCCAAACGGGAGGGGCAAGACGTAGAGCGGAATTCTCAAGATGGCTTGCTGCCGGCACCCACCCATTGACTGCACGGGTGATGGTGAACAGGATCTGGCACCACATCTTTGGCATGGGAATTGTGTCCACTCCAAGTGACTTCGGCAGTGCAGGTGCAACTCCAAGTCATCCCGAACTTTTAGACTGGCTCGCTGCGGAGTTTGTATCGCCAACCCAGTATCAGACAAAGCCGTGGTCCATGAAAGGAATGATCCGGATGCTGGTCACGTCGGAGTCCTTCCGTCGTTCCAGCCGTCCTTCACAAGAGGCGAGTAAGATTGATGCAGGAAGTCGTCTGCTCTGGAGGTTCCCTCCGAGGCGCGTTGCAGCCGAGGTCTTACGTGACAGTATTCTTCAAGCCTCCGGTAAGCTGGACCGCAGGATTGGAGGGCGGAGTTACCGGATACACAACGTGAAAAAGACCTACGCGCAGTGGGAAGTAGTAGACAACCACGGCCCGCGGACATGGCGACGGATGCTCTACCAGGAACGCATGAGGCGCGTTGATGACCAGATCTTCACAGCTTTTGATTTTCCTGATTGTGGTCAGGTCCGGGATAAGAGGCCCATTTCCACGACTCCACTTCAGGCTCTGAACCTGATGAACAGTCCCTTCGTCGTCGAGCAGTCCAAATTCATTGCGGAGCGTGCGAAGCGGGAGGGAGGGGACGACAAGAACAGCCAGATTCGTTGGCTGTTTGATTGCCTCCTGAGCCGTTCTCCGCGGGTCGATGAAGTGCAGGCTTGTGAGAATGTGGCGCTCCAACTGATTGCCCGGAGTCTGATGAACTCAAATGAATTTGGATTCCTTCCGTGAGACGGTTCAATGGCCAACGCACAAATACTTTCTAGGGTATTATCCCTGACATAATGAACAACCCAGAGCAGATCAGTCCTCACGGCCGGCATTTACTCAGTCGGAGGAATTTCATGCGCAATACCGGGTTCTCCCTTGGAGGCCTCGGGTTGGCCCATTTGCTCGCAGCGGAGGACACGCAGCGGGCCGCCTCAAGTCACAAGACGCCGATCCGACCGGCGATTAACCCCGATCAGCCCTATGCTCCGCGGGGAGGGCATTTCGATGGGGCAGCTCAGCAGGTTCTGGTAATTTACTGCCCCGGGGCCGTCAGTCACGTCGACACCTTCGACTACAAGCCGGCTCTTGAGAGACTGCATGGGCAAAAGCCCCCGGGCCTGCCTTCCGTCACATTCGAGGGTCCTACCGGCAATATCGCCAAGCCTTTTTGGGAGTTTAAGCCCCGGGGTCAGACGGGAAAGATGACTTCCGAGCTTCTCCCTGAAATGGGGGCCCTTGCTGACGAGTTCTGCTTTCTCCATTCCCTGCATACCCAGACCAGTGCGCATCCACAGGGGGAGAACTTTTTCAACACAGGATTCACCATGGAGGGTTTCCCTTCCTTCGGAGCGTGGGTTACCTATGCGCTAGGATCAGAGTGCAGTGAGCTTCCTGCGTTTGTTGCGATTAATGACCCTCGTGGATTAGCTCGCTCCGGAAAGAACAATTTTGGCAATGGTTTTCTACCCGCTTCGTTTCAGGGCACCGATTTTAATGCCCGGAACCCTCCCGCTAACCTCAATCGTCCAGGTTCGCTCTCAGCCGAAGATGACAGGAAGACGGTAAGTCTTCTGCACCATCTGAACCGGAAGCACCTCGAGCAGTATCCGGGAGACGCTGACCTCGCTGCGCGCATAGCGAGTTACGAGCTTGCCGGTAAGATGCAGACATCCGTACCTGACATGATGGACCTTTCGGGGGAACCGAGTTTCATTCACGACGAATACGGAACGGAAAAGGGGACCGATCTGAAAAAGGCCTACGCCAAGAACTGTATTCTGGCGCGAAGGCTGGTGGAGAAGGGAGTGAGAGTCGTGCAGCTGTTTAACGGCAGTGACCCCTCAGGAGGCAACGGGATCACTAACTGGGATTCTCATTCGGACATCCTGAAAACCCATGCCATGCAGGCAGAGATCATGGACCAGCCGACGGCGGCCCTGATCCGGGACCTTGGACGCAGAGGTCTGCTTGATCATACGCTGGTGGTCTGGTGCACCGAGTTTGGCAGGATGCCTTTCCTTCAGAGTAATGGGACCGGCCGGGATCACAACCCGGATACATTTACCTGCATGCTGGCCGGGGCCGGAGTCCGAAAAGGATTCTCTTACGGTGAGAGTGATGAATTCGGCTACAAGGCAGCGGTGAATCCCGTGGAGGTTTATGATTTCAACGCCACTATCCTCCACCTTCTCGGTCTCGATCATGAGCGGTTGAGTTATTATCACAATGGTCTTGAGCGTCGACTGACCAACGTGCATGGCCATGTCATCAAGGAAGTTCTTGCGTGAGACATCAGTCAGACTCCTGATAGGAAGCGGAGTCTTCGTCGAGGCTTGATGTCTTGCCTGGCTTCGTCGAGTATTGGTTACCGGAGCACCGGGAGAATCTGATGACAGGTTACGTGTATCTTGCTGTAGCGATTATTGCTGAGGTGGTGGGAACATCCGCTCTGAGGGCAACGGAGGGCTTTTCCAAGCTGGGGCCTTCTCTTTTAGTAGTGGGGGCTTATGCGCTGGCTTTCTATATGTTGTCCCTGACTCTTCGGACAGTTCCAGTTGGTGTAGCCTACGCTCTCTGGTGCGGAATCGGCATGGCTCTGATCAGTCTGATCGGCTGGACGCTCCTCAAGCAGAAGCTAGATCTGGGAGCGATAGCAGGTATCGCCCTGATCGTGACCGGGGTGGTCGTCCTCAGTGTGTTTTCCAAGGCGGCGGTGCAATGATAATGCGGGCAGCCTTGATCGTGTACGCTCGGTCCGAGGTTGGCGGCAACGGTTTCTAACCGACCAGTTCTCGCATTGGCTTGATCCCAGGGTCGACGAGGAAATGGGGTCGGCCACTGGAATCTTCCACCGTTGCACTCGAAAGATCTATCCCGAGATTGTGGTAAAGAGTGGCAAAGACTTCCTGAAATTTGACGGGGCGCTCTACAGGTTCATTGCCATGCTTGTCAGTTGCACCAATCACCTGGCCCAGATTCATTCCTCCACCGGCCACAAAGGCAAAGTTGGCTTTAGGCCAATGATCACGGCTGTTCATCTTGTTGATCTTTGGGGTCCGCCCGAACTCGCCCCACATCACGACAGAGACGTCGTCTTGCAGGCCGCGTTCATGGAGGTCCGTAATAAGAGCGCTGAGGCCTTGGTCGAGGAGTGGGAACTCCTCACGAGAGCGAGGGAAATTCAGGCCGTCGCCACCGTGCCAGTCCCAGCGACTGTAGTTCAGTGATACCACCCTTGCTCCGGCCTCCACGAGACGGCGGGCCACCAGGAAGTTTCGAATCATCTTGGGAGCGCCGTCTCTCTGATATTTCGGGTCGTTGATTCCGTAACGCTCAACCACGCTGGGGTGCTCCTTAGAGACATCGAGGGCAGCTGCCAGATTTCCATCGGCAAGAATTTCAAGGGCCTGCCGGTTGTAGGTGTCGAGGCCTTCCATCTGGCCAGTGGTGTCAATGTTGGCCTTCAGCCTGTCCATTGATGCCCGAAGAGCTTCACGGTCCATCAGGCGATCCAGTGACATGCCTTGGAGGGTCATGCTCTTGGCTCGAGCGTTGGGATCTTTGTCGACGAGTCCCATCGGCGCATGGGAATTGCCAATGAATCCACCGGTACCGGCCTCACCCCATGTTCGATTTCCGGTAGGATACATGAGCGATACGTTAGCAGGTATGCCAGGTTTGGACCCCTGCAGTTTTGAGACCCACGATCCCCACGCCGGCCAGCCGCCAGCCGGGGCGTTGTCCCTCTTCTTATGGCCAGTCATGCACTGGTAGCAATCATGGGCTCCATCTGAGTCGGCAAGGGAGCGGATGATGGCATACTTGTCTGCCATTCTTGCAAGTTTGGGGAAGAGTTCGCAGATTTGTATCCCTGGAACGTTCGTTGAGATCGGCTGAAAATCTCCCCGGATTTCGGAAGGTGCATCCGGCTTCAGATCGAACATGTCGAGATGGGACGGTCCGCCAGGGAGATAGATATTGATGACTGCCTTGTGAGAAGATCCGGTCTTGGCCTTCGCCTCCATGCCGAGGAGCTGGCTCAGAGAGAGCCCGCCTGCAGCCATTCCACCCACCTTCAGAAAGTCTCGCCGCGAATACCCGTCACAATGAGAAGGCTTTCGATCGTTTTTGCCAAAGAGTTCGAGCATGAGACGAGGAAATTAATCCGTATAGTTATACAGGAAATTTTATAATCAGCCAAGCGAGATTGCCAGACATTATGAGGTGGTCCGGAATGAACTCACCGGAAGGCAGGTTTGCCGAAGACAGTACCGGGCAGGCGGGAAGGAGCCGTTTTAATCATGGTGCTCGGGGTCAACTTTCAGGATCACTCTACGGTAAGCGGTCAGGCTGGGTCGTCCTTTATCCCGAACTTCCAGGATAAAGTGGATTGTCGCCGGGGAGTTTGTTGCCGGAGCGTTGAGCGTGAGAACGGAGGTTTTGTCACCCTGCCACTTGAGGTTCCGATAGTAGATAGTCAGCGGGAAAGAGCCAGCTTCCCGATACGGGTACCAGTGAAAAGAGAGCTCATCGCCGTCAGGGTCGGAGGTTGCACTGGCATCCAGAGTGACAGGTGCGCCTGGTGACGTCGTGAGGAAGACGGGGTCTCGGCTCCGATCTCCATTCACGGTGACAACGGGGTGGTGATTGGCTCCCTTGAACTCGGGCTGGTGACTCCAGTCCAGCCGGGCGGCGAAGTCGTGCTGATACCCTTCCCGCCAGCGCCAGATTGTGGCGTGATTACTGGTATAGTATTTGCCATCCACACCTTTTACTTCGTCCATTGCGTTGGTCCAGATGGGCCGGGTCTCGGGTTGGTGGTAGTATCGTTTGGGAGGTGCGGTGTAGAGTTCGTAGCGCCCTCCCCAACCACCCCAGTCTGGATGCTCCGGGAAGTTGAGTCCGTTGGGAAGGGCCCAGAAGAAGGAAGGAGTGTCGCCTTCCATGAGGTAGGTTGTGCGTGGATACATGGCCCCGAGTGGGCCATGGTTCTTCCGGATATGCAGGTCGAGCCATGGGTTATCTACAAGTGAAAAGTCAGGACCCCGGAAGCGCCCGTGAAACCGGTCTCCCGAGATGCCCACCCAGGTAGCGTAGTGATAGGACCCGCCCTGACCTTCTTCATGACCGGGACTGACAACATAGAAGAGGTCGGGAAACCTGTTACGCATCCAGGGACCGGCATCGTCCTGATCAGAAATGGTGTAGACCCGCAGCTTGCGAATGAACGTATCGACTTCCGTCTTGCTGCGTGTCTTCATTACTTTCCAGAGTGTCTGGGCGAGACAGTTGGCTCCACCCCAGACAGAAACATAAACCGGTCGGTTATCTTTCTGGTCCACGATGTTGATAATATGCTCTGAGCCCGGAGAGTCGTGTCCTTCGCCAACTCCCTGCATACCAAAGACAGGAACACCCGTCTTCACGGTCTGCAGGAGAGTGTCTGCTTCCGGCCAGCCGTCTGAATGCGCCATGAAGTTGCTGCGGACTTGTCGATAGGCTTCAATTCGTTCGATAATCTTCTCTGGAGCAGTCTTATTGCGGAGCCAGCAGGAGGTCGTAGCAATGAGACCTTCAATGTCGAACTCGTTCGCATAGCAGAGCAGGCGAACCATGGACTGCTCATCATCGGGTTCGTTGGTGATATCGGTCAGAACAATCAGACGGGGTTTTGCCATTGCACCGGAGAACAGGAGGCAGGAAGCGAACAGGAGAGTGGTCTTCCGAATCATGGAAGTATCGAGAACGAGATCGCCGTGAGGATCGAGAGGAATTTCGCATTCCTCTGGCATGTTCCGGAGGTGAACCTTGTTTGAGGGCCCTACTCGTGTTGGACTCTCATCCTGGAAGCATGGTTGATTTTGATCAGGCGATTAAGGAGGGGAAGCTTGTCCGAGTGGGTGAATTTGAAGGTGTGACGGACGTCAACGAGTATGCCTTGGTCATTCTGGCAATGAACCTAAACTGCTGGATCAGTAAGGAGGCGGAAGGTCCGCGCTTCCTTCTCTATGCAGAGCCTGCCTTCAAGGTGGCGATCGTGGAGGAGTTCCGGCTCTACACGGAAGAGCAGACGCTGCCGCCAGAGCGGGTGTCAGAGATTCCTTTGCACCAATCCGGAGTGGAGCTTTTGCTCCTCTGGACGGCCATATTGATGGTTGCCTTCATGGGGCAGACAGAGTCCATGGTGGCGAAGTATTGTAATTCCAGCGAAGGTATTTTTGGCGCAGGAGAGTGGCATCGCTGCTTCACCGCGCTGTTTCTGCATGCCGATGCGGGACATCTGCTTGGGAACGTATTGATCGGTGGAGTTTTCTGTGTGTTTGTTGCACGGACATTCGGACCTGTCCGTGGTTGGGTTTCCATTCTGGCAAGCGGAGCCCTCGGAAACCTGATGACCTCGTGGTTGCATTTTCCTGAAGGCTTCAAGTCTCTCGGAGCGTCCACGGCAACCTTTGGAGCGCTTGGCGTACTGGTAGGCAGCAGCGCACTTCTGGCTTACCGGTCCAGATCGGCCCGCAAGATCGGAGGATTCGCGCTTCCATTTATCGCCGGAGCAATCTTGCTCGGGTGGTTTGGTTCTGGGGGAAAGGATGCTACATCCAGAGTGGACGTGCTTGCTCACGTGATGGGATTTTGCGCTGGAGCTCTTATCGGATTGGCGCTGGCCCGAAACACGCCTGCTTCAAAAGATGGCGGAAGTGTTTCTGCCTAGAGCCCTGGGACTTCCCACCCCTTCCGGTATTGCTGGTGAAGGAGATTATCGGCCTCCTTGCTGTTGTTGAACCGTAGAGCCTTCGCGTTCCACTCCAGTTTGACGCCCGGCACCTGTGAAGCTACGCAGCCCAGGAGGACGGTTTCGCAGAGCGGGCCAGCGTAGTCGAAGCTGGAGCTGGGTTTTCCTTTACCTGCGATGGCGTCGACCCATTGTTTGTAGTGATCGGCAGAGCGGGAAATCTGAAGGTCGAGATCCTTGAATTTTTTCTCCGGATAGAGAGAGGGGAGCTTGCCTGAGCCGTGGGGACAAACCACCACACCCTGTTCACCGATAAACATGCTGCCGTTCGGAGGGAGCACTGTCCCGGAGGGCAGATCGCATTCGGCGGGGTCTGGACCCTTTCCGCCGTCATGCCAGGTTACCTTGATGGTCTTGCCGGAGGTTCGATTCGTTCCGGGAAACTCATAGAAAATACGCTCTGCTTTCGGGAAGGTTTCCTTGGTTGGCTCGGGGCCCTCATAAAGGACTGTATCTGGTGCAGTGAGGCCCAAAGCCCAGTAAATTGGGTCGATAATATGGCAGCCCATGTCCCCAAGTGCTCCTGTGCCGAAGTCATACCAGCCCCGCCACTTGAATGGATGATAGACCCCGGCAGCAAAGGGTCGCTTGGGAGCGACTCCGAGCCAGAGATCCCACTGCAAGGAATCGGGTGCTGTGGCTGAGGCGCTAGGGCGGTTGATCCCCTGAGGCCAAATTGGTCGGTTGGACCATGCATGGGCGCTTTTGACCTTACCTATCATGCCTTTCTGAACGATATCGACCAAGGTTCGGTAGCTGGTACCACTGTGGTGCTGGTTTCCCATCTGGGTGGAGACCCCGGCCCGGGCTGCTGCTGCCGTCACCTGACGCGACTCGTATACTGTCCGGGTCAGGGGTTTCTGGGTATAGCACCCGATACCCTGCTGGAGAGCGGTCATGGTGACCGGGGCGTGCATATGATCAGGGGTCGAGATGGTAATCCCATCGAGAGTTTTTTCTTTCTCCAACATGACCCGCCAGTCGGTGTAGCGGCGGGCCCGTGGCCATTTACTGGCTGCGGCGGAGAATCCGCCCCGCTTGCCTCCCTTGGCCTGCTCGACGTCGCAGAACGCTACAATGTTTCCATGTTTCGCAGCGCCGTTTGAATCGACCCAGCCCTTGCCACCAACACCCACTGCCGCAAGATCGGGAGTCTCGTTCGGAGAGTTCTTGCCGTAGGCGGAACCCGTAACCAGAGAGGCTGCGGATGCGGAGGTCAGGCCTCCCAGAAACGTGCGGCGCACCATTTTGCTCATAAGCTGGGTTGTATCCGGTTCCTTCTTTTTGGCAAGTGTGGGCATTTGGACCGCATTCTGCTCCAATGACTTTGGAAGAAACAGGAATGAGTTATTCAGGAAGACATGCTCGAGCAACGGCAAGGGGAAAGAAACTCAAAGTGGGTTGATCCCTTCCTCGGAAATTCGCAGGCGCAACTGCCACAAGCGGAGGGAGTGGCGGCTACGTGGTGGCGGGCTAAGCCTCCTGTCGGTAACACTCATCCGGGGGCGGTTTGCCCATTTGGAATGGTGTCCGCCTGTGCGTATTCCGGGGCCTATGTCACCGGGTATGGTCGTTATGGCGTTTCTTTGACCGGAGATCCGCCTCCGGTGGCTTTTGAGCGACTTGAAGCCTTGGGAATCGCTCATTTCCAGCAATCGGGGACCGGCCGTATTCGGGTTTATTACAATTATCTGCTGACAACTCCTCTCACAGGTAAGGGCCTTGAGGGGTTGGGCCAGCGTTGTGCGCTTTCGGAGGAGCGGGCCTGGCCGGGCTACTACTCTGCGCGATTTAAAGAAAAGGATGTTTTTTGTGAGGTAACCTGTACGCAGCGCACTGCGGTTCACCGATACGAATTCCCTGAAAATGTGACGGGAAAAGTGGCGATCGATCTTTCTGCGGGGGGGTTGCTTGTCGATGACATGCGAAGCTATCCGCAGGAAGGGCGGGCTGAATTGGAGGGACCCTCTTCCGCGGAAGGGATGGTGGTGATGGAGGGGATTCCAATCTACTTCCGAATCGAGGTGGAGGGGGCTGTCCGTGCGGGGTTCTGGGAGGACGGAGCGGAGCTTCCGGGGGAGACCTCAAAGGTTCTTTCACCTGGTCGTACGGGAGAGTCAGCAGCGAAAGCGCCTCCCTTCGGGCTATGGTTTGAGGCCGAAAGTGCCGGTGATCCTCTGGAGGTCAGGATTGGGTTTTCCCTGCGCACCCTTCAACGCTGTAGAGAAGCTCTCGCGGTAGTCGACTCAGACCCGTTGGAGGAGATTGCCCGTAAAGCTGCGGAGCATTGGGATGTTGTCCTCGGCAAGGTCGAGGTTGGGGGAGGAACGGAGGAATTACGGGAGATGTTTTATTCCGCCTTTTATCATTCTGCACTCAAGCCTGCAGATTTCCGGAATGAAAACCCCTTCAGCTCCCAAGATGGCCCCTTCTTTTTTGATCTCGCTACTCTCTGGGACCAATATAAGACGCAGCTTCCTCTCCTGATGACCTTGTGGCCTGAGTGGGGTGAAAGCTTCGTTGAGTTTCTCGGTGAAGTCGCCACCCGCGAGGGAGCGTTCCCGGTAAGCTACCTGATGGACAATGCTCCCGAGCGTTTTAACAAGCAAGCAACCGGGTTGTGCCACATTATCCTCGCGGATGCGCAGATGCGCGGAGTAAAAGCGGACTGGGATTGGATTCTCCGGCTTCTCTGGGGCACGAGTCTGAGCAAGAAAGTTGCCACGGGAAGGTTTGCTGAGTTCGCTCGAAACAGGATCGTGCAACCGCTTTCGCACACCCTGGATCTCGCCGGCGCCCATTTTGGGATTGCCCAGATGGCGAAACGGCTTGGCTACCAGGGGATTTACGATCACAGCCTGCCTCTGCTCCGTTGCTGGCCTAACGCGATGGATGAGAATACCGGGTTGCTCAGAGAGGACTCAGATTATTATGAGGGTGAAAATTGGAATTATTCATTTCGGATTCTCCACGACATGGTGGGAAGAATCAAACTGGCAGGTGGTGAAAAGTCTTTCGTGAATCTCCTCGACCGCTTCTTCGGCTTCCAGGAGCCGTTACACGGAGAAACCGTCCACCGCTTCGAGGGTCTCAACAATGAGCCGGATATGGAAGCGCCCTACCTTTACCATTACGTGGGTCGTCCGGACCGGGCAGCAGAGGTGGTAAGAGGCGTAATTCGGTATCAGTTTTCGACGGGGCCCGGAGGGTTGCCGGGAAATGACGATTCGGGAGGACTTTCGTCGTGGCTGGTCTGGAGTATGATGGGCCTGTTTCCTGTGGCGGGAATGCCGGTGATTCTTATCGGTAGTCCGGTCTTTTCCTGTGTGAAAATGAAATTACAGGGAGGAGATTTTGTCGTTCAGGCACAGAATGCTCATCAGGATAATATCTACGTCCAGAGAGCGTGGCTGAATGGCCGAGTCCTTGAGCGTTCCTATCTCAGGCTGAGTGAGTTCCACGGCGGTTCAGAGCTTGTTTTGGAGATGGGGGAGAATCCGTCTTTATGGGCTAAAGAGAGTCGCCCTCCGTCATTTGCTTCCTGAGCCAGCAGGTCCTCAGGGTGTGAGCTGTAAGCTGGCATGGGAACTGCGTTGGGTTTTTCAAATCAACAAAGCAATGAGCGTTTCACTTGAGCATTTACCTGGCCGGAACGGGCCCTTTCATCAGAGAGATCTCGTCAAGGTGTCACATCTTATAATGGTTGTCCGGGCGGACCCAATTATTTGCGGACACTCTACGGAGGCGCGCAATCTTGCTGAGGCGGGCATCGAAATGGGATTGGAATCAGTTCACATTGTCACTTATCCGATTGATGTTCTCGAGGAGAGTGAGCTTCCGTTGAAACCACTCGAGACGGTTTCGCGTTATTCGGCAGGGATCAAGGTCTGTCGCCCAAACCCTGTTGGTGATTACAAGGTGCTTGATGGTCGATTGGGATACGCTCTAAGTGGTGAGCTCGTGGATCTCCTTCACGTATTGCATGGGAGGGTCATGCTAATGGACCTTTACCTTGTGCCCCACGGCCAGATGGTAATGAACGCGGTGCAGACGTTTCAGAACCTGGATAGGACTCCGGATGTCTTTACGGTCGGCGAGGCGGTGGGTTCGGACATCACGAATGTGGTCAGGAATGCCTTGGAGGCTGGTCAGACCGGTGCAGCTCAGATGGTCCTCGCCAACTACCTCGATCATGATCTTCCAGTCGCGGTGAGTGAGTTCACCAAGAATATGATTGTTGAATCAGGGGAGGCGGTAGATGAGAAATTGGGCACGGACTTTGCGACTCAGCTGAGGGAAAGAGTACAAATAAGTTACCCCGCGATTGATACAGTGGCTTACATATCAATCGAGGAGGATCTCCAGCGGGTTGACAACATTCTGTCCTCGCGGGGGCTCGAAAGGGATGGGTATGTCATGTTTCTTTCACGTATCGCGCCAGCAAAGGGTGTGGATGACTTGGTGGCGGCCTTCTGCCAGAGTGAATTGTATGGGGTAAAGAAGCTCATTATCTGTGGCAACGGTCCGATGAAGGAACAGATTAGGGACCTTGTCTTTGAAGACCCTTCGATCGAGATCTTGGATGATGTCAGCGATGAGGAGAAAGGGGCTCTCATGTATGGGTGTTACGCCTGGTGTCTGCCGAGCAAGCCGCAACCTGAGTTCGTTGAGACGTTTGGGATTGCGGTTGCGGAGAAGATGCTGGCCGGAGGACTTGGCCCGGTTATCACGACCGGGACTGGAGGAATTCCGGAGGCTTCCGGCGGGAACTGTCTGCAGCACGCGGCGGGCGATATTGAGGCCCTCAGAGCCTGCCTCAACGAGGTCGCAGCCATGTCAGATGATGAGCGCAAGGCCCTTTCGGAGCGTGCTCGCCGATTCGCCTATCAGTTTGACCGTCGAAATGTTCTGACCAGGTTACTGCGTAGCGCTGCGTCGGTCTCCTCGGAGAGTGTAGAGGTGGCTACTTTGACCGTCTAACAACAATACCGGAGGCCGGGTTCCAGACGTTTTGATTATAGGCCGTTAAATTTCTAAAGAGAGGCCCTCCTGAAGCGTATTTCTGCCTTGTCTGATATGCACGACCGAGTTACCCCGGCCTTGAAAAATGTTGCGGAGTTCGGGCGATTATCCCGCCATTCTACAATATAAGCTCAGACCGACCAAATTCATGAAGACTATTGCATCCTCAGTTTTAGCATTGCAGCTGTTTGGAGGAGGGATTTCCCTGCTGCAAGCCGATCATCACGGGAATAAGTCTGGCGAGGGGCAGGAACCTCCGAAAAAGGCAGATACGCCCCTTCGTGGCGAGAAGAGAATCAGGGCTGCCGTGGAGGAAGGTAAAATTTCAAGAGAAGAGGCACGCAAACGGCTCGAGGGAATGCGTAAGGCTCAGGGGGCTGAGAAGCCGGGTGGTCGCACACTCAGTGCTGAGGAATATCGTCGCCGTGAGGCAATGATCAAGGAGGCCGTTAAGGCAGGAAAAGTTACCAGAGAAGCAGCAGAAAAGCGGATTGCGCAAATAAGACGGATGGTCGCGGACAATAGAACCGGGAAAGGGCCTCAGGCTGTCGATACGCCCTTGCGTGGGGAGAAGAGAATTAGAGATGCGGTAGCAGAGGGTAAGATTTCCAAGGAAGAGGCACGGAAGCGGCTTGAAGGAATGCGCAAGGCGAATGCTGGGGAGAGAGCGCCGAAAGGGGGAGGGCTTAGCGTCGAGGACTACCGGCGGGGCGAGGCTCGGATCAAGGAAGCCGTAAAGGCAGGTAAAATTTCCAAAGAAGATGCAGAAAAGCGTCTCAGGGAGATGAAAAAGTCCGTCAGAGGTAATCCTGTAGGGAAGAAGTCAGGGAATGAGGGCAAAGAGAATGGCGCTGCCGCCAAATTCCGCGAGATCGAAGAAGAGATCTGGTCAGCAGTGAAGGAGGGCAAGATGTCGAAGCGGGATGGCATGGCAAAACTCGAGGAAATGAAGAGCAAAATGTTTGGTCCGGGGCAGAAGTTGAGTCAAGGAGGGCAGGGGAAAAATGAGCGCGAAGGAAAACTCCGCGCCATCGAGGAACAAATCCGGGCAGCGGTAAAGGACGGCAAGATGTCAAAGCGGGATGGCATGGCGAAACTTGAGGAGCTGAAGAAAAAAATGTTTGGAGGGAATCAAAAGCAGGCTCCTTCCGCTAAAAAGCGTCCGGGTGGAGAAGGGCAAGATATTAAACGTGCGATGGAGGCTCTGAAGCCGCGCCCTCCCGCAAAGAGGCCGCCGAGTGGAGAAGCGGCCGACCTAAGGCGTGCCGTGGAGGCCCTGAAACGTGAAAATGCGGAACTTCGGAAGCGCCTCGGGAAGGGTCGCTAGTGCTGGCATTTTGATTACGGTCCCTTGTCCCGGTGAGACTTCTCTCCGGAAGACAGGTCAGGGGAGGGATGAGTTCACCCTGACCACCAGCAAAAAGTTCGGCAGATTGTGCGGGGGCTTTTGATGGATGTTTGCAGAACTGGTTGCTTCCTGATGTTAATCATCGAGAATTCCACCTGCCCGTCATGAGAGTTCTGGTCCCTGCATGTGCCTTCCTGCTGGCGAGCTGTCTCGCGATTGGGTTGTTGGCCATGCCGGCGAAGGTCGGGCATCCCTCCTTTCTGAGCCCACATTCCAAGCCGATTGTCATTAGCGAGGGCCACGTATTCGTGGTAAATACCCCGGCTGATACCGTTGATGTAATTGATCGGAGAAACCGTAAGATTGTAAGGCGGATTCCCGTCGGGGTGGATCCGGTCGGATTAGCTCTGCGTCCGGATGGCGGGGAGCTGTGGGTTTCCAACCACGTGTCCGATTCGGTGAGCGTGATTGATCTTGCTGCAGAGAGCGCCACGCGGTTCCACGTTGTAGCAACTATTCAGGACATTGACTCTCGAACGAGGGCAACCCAGTTTGACGAGCCCGTCGGGATCGCATTCGCAAGCAACGACAAGGCGTATGTTGCGCTCTCCTCAGAAAATCGGATCGCGGTGGTCAACGTGCGGACCCGTAAGGTTGAGAAGCGAATGAGGATTACGGCGCAGGACCCAAGAGCCATCATGGTGAAAAACGGTTTGCTCTATGTTGTTCCTTTCGAATCCAACAACAAGACTCAGCTTTCCGGGGGCTACAAGCTGGATGGTGACCTGGTAACCTTCAATGCGCATGAGCACTCGATCGCCCACAACAACGTGCTCTCCCTCGGGCACGTGACCGATATCGTCAAGCACCCTCGTGTTCCAGACCGGGATCTTTATATCTTTGATACGAGGACCGACCGCCTCGTCAGGACTGTGAGTACTCTCGGAACACTGCTTTATGGACTGGCAGTAAATTCGAAAGGAGATGTTTTCATTGCGCAGACAGATGCTCGGAATGACATCAATGGCCGGGCAGGTACAGGGAAGCATGGTCTTGCGGAACTTGGGAACCGTGCCTTTCTCAATCAGGTTACAAAGGTTCCTGCAGGAGAAAAGGCCAGGCCCCAATTCTATGATCTGGAGCCTCGGCCGCCCAGGCATCCGAAACGGAGTGAGGCTTTGGCCACGCCCTATGACATTCAGGTAAGCGGGGACGATACCACACTGGTGGTGAGCGCTGCAGGATCAGATATGGTATGTGTTATGGATGCGACCACTGGATCGATCCGCGGACGGGTTAAGGTCGATTCCGTTCCCCGTGGTGTTGCTCTTGTGGAGAACCAAAGGGGCGCCCTGACCGGAGCGTGGGTGCTCAACGCAGTGGCGAACACGGTTTCGGTGCTGGATCTGAGCAATTTGGCCGATCCGAAGGTGAAGGCGAGTATCGCTCTCGAAGATCCGACTCATCCGGAATTCAAGATGGGAAGAATCGCTTTCAATAAAGCTTCCGCTTCCACGACGGCAACGTTTTCCTGTGCCAGTTGTCATCCGGATGGCCACACCGACCAGCTTCTCTGGGTTCTGGAGACTCCGGTTGTTACTGGGGGGAATCAGATCATGCCGCGTTCCACCATGCCTGTGCGGGGCTTACGGGATACGGCGCCCTTTCACTGGGATGGTATTCCGGGAGATCCTTATGGAGGGAACAATAGTGCGAATATACGCAGTCACGAGGCTCCTAACAGTGATCCCGCAAAACCAGAGAGTGCGACGCGTCATGTCATTGACGGAAGTCTGGCGACAACGATGTTGATGACAGGAACGACAACCGAGAACGATGAGGGTAAGCGTGGGTTTCTCTCGGCAAAGGAGAGGGATGATATGGCAAAGTTTCTTCTTAATATCACTTACCCGCCTGCGCAGCGACGGGCTTTCGATAACAAGCTTACCGAGAGAGCCGAAGAAGGGTTCAGACAATTTCACATCGTAGGTAACAAGGAATCGAGGAGGATGAATGTCTGTGGTGATTGTCACCGCATGCCCTTTCTGGTTAGCACAAATACACCTGGGACGGGGATGGATGCTCCGACGTGGAGAGGCGCCTATGACCGCTTTTTGATTCTTCCGCAGGGCCGGTTGAACATTATCGATTTTGATTTTTATCGGCGAGTCGCTGAAGCAGGGAATTCCGAGCGGGCGATCTGGCAATTTTCATGGCAGGGACGAGAAGAGTTTGATCCGGTCTGGGAGATGGTGACTGAGGGAAGCACTGGGTTTTCTGGTTCGTTCGCAAGGCAGATAACTTTGAACCGGAGCACTGCAGGCGAAAAGCTGACCCTCGATCTTATAGAAGCTCTCGAAACTTCTGCTCGGGAAGAGGGCATTGTCTTACAGTGTGACGGTGTGCAAATTCAAGAAGGTGCAGGCCGTTCGGTAGTTCTGCAATTCAATGGCGACAGCTATGTCACTGCTGCAGATGGGGAACTTAGGACGATCAGCCGGGAACGTCTTCTGGAAGCGGCGGCGGCAGGAACATTCGTAGGGACGCTTACCGGGCGACACGGAGTCAATGACGACTACGATAATCCGCAGCCGGCTCTATGGACGCGGGGGTCTCTCCACGCTCAGGTAGGAAGACAGCGCTTTCCGAGACTTAACGGGGAAGAGAAGACGATGATCCTCGGTGCCCGGCATGTCAGGGATGGGGCGGCGGTTATAGTGAATGGCAGGAGAGTGCCCGCAACGGTAAGGAATCTCAGGACGGATCGGATTTCGATCGAACTAGAGACCCTTCCGGCTCCGGGAATGCATTTTCTTCAAGTCCAGAACCCCAGTGGTCTTTTCAGCAATGACTTTATTTTCCATATCGGACGTGATGAGGCGGCGCCTCGCGAGGCTCGCTCCACGAATGATCCCTCAGGATTGCGGGACAGATTGGCGGAGGCGATTGAACGGGGCGACATCGCGGCTGTCCGACGCTCACTTCGGGCTGGAGCACCTACGAATGCTCGTCGTTATGGAGATGGAGGCATGACGCCACTTTCTACGGCGGTCTTCCACGGTCGGATGGACATCGCAAGGCTCCTCGTAAAGGAGTATAAAGTCAGTGTTTCCTATCACAATCGTGACGGGAATACTCCCCTGCATCTGGCCGCGTTTCTATGCAGGGAAGACATGATTGAATTCCTTCTGGCAAACGGAGCATCGCTCACTAAGAAAAACCAGCGGGGGGAAGCAGCAGTTGATACGGTTTCCGGTCAATGGAGCAGCGGATTACGCCAGTTTTATGAGGGGGTTATCGGTGGTTCCAATCTCGACCTGAACGTCGATTTGATCCAGACGCAGAGGCCTAAGGTTGCTGGGTTGTTGCGGGAGAGTTCCTCCCGGGGAGGGCGCTAGCCCAGGGGTGTGAATGGAGTAAGATAAAGAGGCATCGACCTTGAGTGTGATGTGGGTTTCACTGCACGGAACACACTATTTTACTGTTATGAGAATTTGCTCGGTTTTTCTGCCACTGGTCCTTTTCCTGTCTCTGGCCCATGGCGCGGAGAGAACGGCACCTGCCCGAACCGGTCAGGGTGCTGGTGTCTACGAAACGGTTCCTGGATGGCCCAACTATCCGGAGGGGAAGAGACTTGGTAACCTTCATGGTGATCTTGCCGCTGACAGCAAGGGAAACGTCTACATTGCGACTGGCAACACGATCCAGGTAATTGGGCCAGATGGCAACTATCGTGGGGAGATCAGAACCAAGGGTGGAAAGGTGTTCAAGGGCGTCCATGGAATGAAAGTACGTCGCTTGGAGGGGGAGGAAATCCTGTTGCTTGCGATGCCCCGGATTAAGCGCGTGGTTGCTGTCAAGCCCGACGGAACCGTCGTGTGGCAGATCATTGGCCCCCCGGAGGTTCCCGGGATGTATAAAAGCAGGGGGGAATATAATCCCACGGACATGGACGTGAGCCCGGATGGAAGAGTGATCATCGTGGACGGGTATGGAAAATCGCTTGTGCACCTCTATGACAAGCATAGGAGCTATGTGAAAACTTTTGGAGGGAAGGGCAAGGAGAAGGGAAAGTTCGACGTGTGTCATAATATTTTGGTCGATTCCCGGGGAGAGAAACCGACCCTGCTGATCAGTGATCGCCAGAACAACCGGTTGGAGCATTACGACATGGAGGGGAATTTCATCAGGACGATTGATGACCAGCTGGGTCGGCCATGTGCCGCTGATATCCACGGAGACGTCCTTGCGGTAGGGGAGCTGGATGGGCGAATTTCTCTATATGGTCAGGACTACAAGTTGATTTCCAGACTTGGAGATGAGCGGAAAGATCGGCGGAAAGCGAGTAACCAGATTTCTCCTGAGCACTGGCATGAGGGAGATCTGGTTGCGGTGCATGGTTGCACTTTTGATGTGCATGGCGCTCTTTATGCGCAGGAGTGGAATGTCCATGGACGGATTACGAAATATATCCGCGTGGAAGCTCCGTAGAACTGCACAAGGTCTTGCGCTTATCCTGGCGATATCACGTCCCCGCTATTGCAGGCAGGTTACGTTTCAGTGGTGGGGTCTTTCTGATTTTTCTGCCGGGATCTCCTCAAGAAACTTCGGAGAAATCGTTTCTGCAGTAAACCTGACCGCCACGAGATATTCACCCCTCACCTGACCGGTGCACAGAAGGATGGAGGGGCCATCTGGCGTATGCCAGAGATGTGAGCCGAGGAGTTGTCCGTCGGAGAGCTGCTCGGGAGAGGGATAGCTGGTGGCCTGTATGGGGGAGCCGTGGCTTTCGGTTAGCTTGGAAACAAGACCCAGCCACTGTTTCTGTAGGCTTTTCGCGTATTCAGCGGAGGCCGAACTCTTCCCGCGAAGGGTCACTTCCTGTAGCTCGTCCTTGTCGCTCCATTGAAAGAACAGCTGGTATTCCTCCCCGGCGACTGAGGTGCGGTAAATCCCGTTCAGCCCAGTGCGCCCAACAAGTCGGGCATCGAGCGTCTTGCTGACTGATGGGCTATCGCGGAGCTTTTGTGTCACCGTCGCACGATTGTCACCATAGGTGAGACGGTCAAAGCAAGTGCCCGCTATTTCTGCCTCTGGTTTGGCTGTGTTCCTCTCCAGATATTGTTTTACCCAATCTCGATCGGAGGAATGCAGGTTGTTGAGAGCAACCGTCACGGTTTTGCGGTCGGGCTTTCGTAAAAGCACACTGGAACCATCGGATGAGATAAATTCTGCCCGGAAGCTCTGGTTCCCATTAGTGCTCCGCCACGAACGGTCCTCAGCCTGGAGACGAATTCCTCCCAGCAGAATCAGGTAGACGGCGGTCAGAGTGATGAACCAGTTCATCGGGAGGGAATGAAGAGGCAGGATCTCGGGGCTTGTAGCGGCTCCTTTTCGTTTCATCGAGATTGAACAGTCCAGGCACTCACGGAGGAGCTGTCGCGGAGCAGGATGGGGCCTGCAAACGAAGGAATACCTTGGTCTGGGATAAACTCCTCGGCAACAAACAGCGGATGACCGGGGCTCAGCTGTCCGCTCTCCAGATTAAAGCGATATGCCATCTGCCCCTTCTCGCTATTCTTGACGATCTTGAGCAGCCCGTGCTCTCCGTTTCGAATGAGAACTCCAATCTTGTTGTGAGCCAATTCCGGAGATCCGGGCTCGATAATGAAGCGTTTTTTTCCAAGATCAGCGGCAAGGACAGACTTTCGTCCCATGATGAGCCGGTTACCCTCAAGAGACAGGGCTGAGAGGTCGAACTGGGAATGCGGGCCAAGTTCAAACCGGTAGTCTGGGTCCTCAAAATGGCGGACTACCAGTTTGTCTCCTTCATGGATCATAAAGTAGGGTTCCTTCATATAGAGGACGTGGGAGTCCCTGCGCACCAGTATGGCGGGGCTGCCATCCAGTTGATACCTGTATATATTGAGTGGTTGATTCGGGGTGGACCGGCTTTCAAAGACAATCGATTTGTCTGAGGCGTAGACGTGATCCACCCGGGTTTGATTAACCATGAACCCTTCGCCTACCGGCTTTCCCCAGTTCTTTCCGTCGTTGCTGACATGAAGTTCGTATTCGCCGATCATACCGTTGTTGTTCACGATCACGGCAGGCAGATAACGGATCGCGCTGATGGTCTTTTCATTCTTCATGTCGAGGGTGACGGAATGCGGATGCTGGGGGATGTTGTCGACCCACTGCGAGTGCCACCAGGAGACAGGATCGTCGTCAATCACGCATCGAGGGCTGGTATCATAGCTCTTCGTGGTCTCGGAATTACTCGCAGTAGCGGACCATCCCTGCCGTGGAAGGTTTTTTCCGTCTTCTCCCCCCACCTGCAATTCTGCAATCGAAGCCCAGCCCCGGCCACCGATATCAGACAGAGTAGTGAGTCGCACGTAGCGGGCCTTGACCGGGTTGATGGCCACTTCGTAGTAACCGCCTGCGACGGGCTTGGCATTACGGGCATCGGCAGAGGTCTTGGCCGCGACCTTACTGTTGCTGAGGGTGGAGCCTGTAGGTGGATCTACCACCACATGATTGGCGGAGCGCAGGCGAGAGACGAAAAAAATGTGAAGCTTGGTTCCATCCGTAGCCAAGCGCATTTGAAATCCATTCCCGAAATTGCGTTGCCAGACACGAGTGCCCGTCAGCAGGTCAACGGCGATCACTCGTCCGGTCGAATCATGAAAGATCTGGGTGTTTCCACAGTTGAGCGTTGAAGACACCGGAGCATTGATAGAGTGCTCCCAGAGAGTCCTGCCGGTGGCAGAATCGAAGGCGACGACTCGATTGACTAACCCGGGGGCCTTGCCAACCGAATAGTCGATGGTCAGTAAGATATCGTCGATGAGATGAATCTGCGGATTTGTTCCATCGATGAATCTTTGCCAGACGACACGGCCTTTATCCCCTGACTCGACCCTCTCGAGAATACCACTCGAATAAATGTAAACGCTTTCCGCCTTCAGAGATCCGGGAGGTGGCAGGGAAATCCTCGGATTATCGCGGGGAAGGGACCAGGTCTGCTTGAAAGGCTGGTCAAGTTCTCCGTTATTGTCGGGTCTGATGGTCTTCACGGGCGTAGCCGCCTGCCGGAGTGCCGATTCGGCAGGTTTATCGGTAACAAGGAACAGGTTCTTTCCTTCAATTGTGAATGCGCGCGGTTTCTCATCGACGAGGTCCCAGGGCCGACTTGCCGTAGTGCGCCCGGTTGTCGCATCGATCTGATACAGTCCGTCAAGCTGTGCGAGGTAAACCGAGCGGTTGAGGAGGGTAAGCCGGCCAATAGTTCGGGCCGCTGGTCGATACCAGCGCGCCTCTCCCGTGTTGAGGTCGATCGCGGCGAGGAGTGAGCGACCGCGAACGATGAGGAGGCCCTCTACTCTGCCTACTATTTGAACCCCGAGGGTAAGGGTGTTCTCCCAGAGGAGGCGACCTGTTTTCTGGTCAAGGGCGAAGATTCCCCGTGCGTCCCTTGGCATGCAGACCACCTTGTCGTCCGTGAGAATGGGGGCAGACCCATGATTCAGGACTGTTCGATCTGTGGGAGGAACAGGATCGTAATGGTAGATCCAGTCTGTACGACCATCGCGAATGTCGGAACGTGCAATGAGACCGCTGTTGGAGCTGCTGTAGACGGCGCCTCCAGTGACCGTTACGCTATTTCCGTAGATCGCGAATGCGGGCAGGCTTCGCTCGAGGCTGGCTGTGAGATCAGATTCGCGGCCCGCACTGGCGATCGGCACTCTCCACCGGGTGCGACCCTGGGACGGATCGAGGCAGACGAGATTGAGCTCTCTACCGCGGCCCTGATTGACATCGTTTGGGGAGCTCCATTCAAGGTGGTAGAGAAGACCATTCGCTGGCACAGGGTCGCCGAGTGGAGTGCTGAGGAGGCGTTGCTGGTCTTGCTGGTCATGCCCCGTGGACCACCGCACGGTGCCGCTGGCACTGTCGATGGCAGCAATCCCCCGTGGAGGATGGGCGCTGAAGCCCCAGCGTGTGTAGAAGGTCTTGTCGGAAAAAGAAGGTCGGAAGAGGCCCGGATGATTGGTGTCCGGGGTCTTGTTCTCACTGACGGCTGGAGGCTGGAAGCTGGTCCATAGTGGGTTTCGGAGATCCGCCGTATTGAAAAGAGCGAGCATGTCCCGACCACTGACCAGGAGGGTTCCTCCTGTAACAGCCAAGTCGATCTCGTTTGGAATGGAACTGCTCCAGGCGGCCCGTGGAGGGATACGGATAATATTCGGAGTGAGTTCAAGAAGGGGCGTTTCCGGTGCAGGTGGAGATTGCTTTGGGGGAGTAGCCCGATTCTTTAGGAGCTGCTCACAGACCTCGATGGCCTTTGTTGGCCTGCCTAGCCACGACACTTTCCGATCCGGATCTTCGTTGCCGAGTAGTTCTTCAGCGGTTTGTGGAGACTCTATCTGATTTCGGGCTGTCCAGATTCCGACCCGTGCTGCGTCATTTGTATCTTCGTCTATGGCATGGTTCAGGAGATCCTTAAAACTGCGCAAAGCAGATTGGGTATGGCCACGAAACAAATCCCGGTTGGCGAGGTCCCGCAGGTTTTTCTGGGATGAGGAGGACCATGGATAACGCCGGAACTGGTAAAGAATATCCGCATCAGTCGGACTGTTGCGGTAGTCCTCCAGCTCGTAGCGCTCCTCCTGAACCTTCCTCAGGTTCAGGAGATTTTCCTGAGGTTGGCTGAGAAGATGTAAATCGAGGGCACGGATCGGATCAGTCAGTCCGGATTTGTCCCGCCACGGCACAATCTGGGGCACTGTCAGCGCCTTGGCTGCCAGTCGATCGATGAGGGGAGCCACAATCTGTGCTGAACGTGTAGCAACGGTATCCCATTCCAGATCGGGGTCGTCCGGTTCCATGTGGGGTAGAGGGCTCCCCTCGAAGAGCGGTTGTATGGCCAGCGGTAGAGATCTTTCCGCCGCCGCCCACTCCTCATTGAATTCTTTCCAAAGTTTCCTGATGACTGGATCTGGATGATTAAGGTCCATCTCTTTTTTGAGATCATCGAAAAGGGGTCGTGTTTGGGCCGAATTCAGGCGGTGATAAATCCGGACCTGCAGGATACGCCAGTAGAGATCGTGGGAGTTTTCTCTGGCGTAGCGATCGATGAGTTCCTGAGCCTCGAAAAGTCTTCGATGGTAAAGATGATGATCAAGAAGAATGGAAGCAGCGTGCTTAATGGACTGGTGGTTGGCAGAAACGACACCAATCTTTTCGAGAGAACACAGCTCACGAGCGGCCCTCTCCGCAGCCGGGTTTTCCGAAAAAGGAACATTGGGTTGTTCGGCGCGAAGCTTGGCGTCACTCCGCCGCGACTGTTTCAGAATTTCCTCGAGAGTCTCCAAGGTGATCTCCATGTCGCTGGGGTTCTGAGCGATGACCTGATTCAGGTGGAGGTGCCCGGTTTCAATATGCCCGGCCTGATAGGCCTCTGCCGCAAGTTTTCGTAGCTTGTCATCTCCATGCACCACCAGGGAGGAAGCGAGGGCAAGCCCGATTCCGAGGAAGGCTATCCATCCGCAGTAAGTCATCCCGACAACTCCACGCAGGTAAGGCACCTGAGTCAACTTCAGAAGGAAACCATGAAGGAACACGACGATATGATGGCAGATGCCAGAGTCTAACGCTCGCCGGTGAAGCAGCAGTCTGTTATCCTTCCTGACCGTCAAACCAGCGATTCCAGTCACCCCGGTAGCGGTGCTTGATAAATTGTTCGGCATCAGGGCAGTTCGTGGCTTCCATGGTCCGATAATCCCATTCGACCTTCTGGCCGGCGCGGAAAGCCACATTCCCAAGGAGAACCGTCTCGGTCAGTGGCCCCGAGTAGTCAAACCGGCAGGTTGTTGATCCGTCTGTAGCGATCGCGTTGATCCACTCCCGATGATGGCCTTTCGATTCCTGAATGAAGGGTGCGGGTCGCGAGAAGTCTTTAAACTTGTCCTCTGGCAGCAGTGCGTGGCTTCCGTAGTTTGAGATGAGCTGGCCTTTTGTGCCGACAAAGAGAATTCCAGAGCCCCAACGCTTATGCTGTTCCGGTGTCAGGATGTGGTCGGGATAGCGGCCATGATACCAGGTGAGGGGAAGTGCCTTCCAATGCCGTCCGGATACCACTCTATTAGGAAAATGGTAGTGGACCTTTAACCATATCGGGGTGGAATCCTGATCGACCGGTGGGCCCTCCGCCTCGGCGGAGATGGCATGGCTCAGATCGAGTGCCCAGAAGGGAAGGTCCATGTAGTGACATCCGATATCGGCAAGGGTGCCTCCACCAAAGTGCCACCAATGCCGCCAGTGAAAGTGTGTCCAGCCGGGGTGGTAGGGCTGCTTGGGAATGGGACCGAGCCAGAGATCCCAATCGAGGTTCCCTGGCACTCTTGCTGGAAACTGCTGGTAACGTGTTCGCCCGCCGGTGCTGGAGCTAACCCAGACGTGGACCTCATGGATTTCGCCAATCGCGCCGGAGCGAACCAGCTCCACAACCCGGCGGTAGTTTGATCCGGCGTGGATCTGGGTGCCCATTTGTGTGACCCGGTTGGTTTCCTGTGCAAGATCGGTTACATGACGAACTTCCGAAATGGTGCGGCAGAGGGGTTTCTCGCAGTAGACGTGTTTGCCGGCCCGCATGGCTGCGACACTTGCGACGGCATGAGTGTGATCGGGAGTTGCTACCACCACGGCGTCGAGGTCCTTCTGCTCTACGAGCTTGCGAAAATCCCTGTAGGTTCTGGCCTTGGGAAACTTTCTCGCGACTGGAGCGAGGCGGTTCTGGTCAACGTCGCAGAGGGCGGCAATATTTGCGATGTCCTTGAGTCCACCGATGCTGAATCCTCCCTGCCCGGAAGATCCTACCACTCCGATGTTGACCTTCTCGTTTGCAGAAACTCCCTTTTGGGCCCGCAGGATTGTGGGTGCAGATATCCAGCCTCCCACAGCAGCAGCGCCGCTGGAAACAAAGTGCCGGCGAGGGAGAGAGCTTTTTTTCATGGAGAGAGTGCTCAACCTAGCTTTCGAGAGCGCCCCGGCGAGTAAAACCCCGTTTCACACATGAAAGAATGACGGGATAAAAGTCGGATTGGCTTTAAATAGCGTGGGGCAGTCATTCGCGCAACTTATGCATGCTTGCGAGAAGTTTGACCGAGGACAGCATTGTCGACATCATTCCGGGGAAAAGAGGCTCTGTGCAGATACATGACGTCCCTCAAGTTTGACGGGGCCCCGGTTGAAGCGGAGCCTCGAATTGAAGCGGAGCGACCAATTATTGACAGCGGAGGTTAACGGGATTACCACCCTGATCGCTTTGAGATGGCGGCGTAGCCAAGTGGCCTAAGGCGACGGTTTGCAAAACCGTTATTCGTCGGTTCGAATCCGACCGCCGCCTCCAGAGATTTCCTGGATAAGACTT
>MDTD01044570.1_pt1 | contig 24915 bp, 20 predicted proteins | sample 811221 | NCBI WGS metagenome assembly MDTD01 (sample SAMN05326646, study PRJNA326480) | marine metagenome | isolation source: seawater | place: Pacific Ocean: South West | collected 2011 | reverse complement strand
CTCGGGAACGGCGTGGATCTTCTTGGCCACGCTCTCGACGTCGTAGGGAAGGCGGTAGAACTCGACGTGACGCTGGTCCTCGTCGAGAATCGCGTAGCTGGCACGCGGATCCAGGTCCCGCGGCTGACCGACGGAACCGGGATTGATGATCAGACGGTCGGTTCCGTTGAGCTTGTAGACGGATTCGACATCCTCGGGAGGATAGAAGTCCGGTTCGTCGGTGAAGACGCCCGGAACGTGGGTGTGCCCGACGAGACAGTACGTCTCGACCCGCTCGAAGACCTGCTGCATCTTGACCGGGGAGTTGATCGCGTCCTCGGGGAAGATGTACTCGTTGATCGGTCGGCGGGGTGACCCGTGCACGCAGAGGAAATCGCCGAATCCGACCCGCACCTTGAGTCGACCCAGGAATTCCCAGCGTCGGACCTTGGCCTCCTCGTCCTCCTCCTTCTCGAACTGGGCCCGCGTCCAGTACGCGGCCTGCTCGGCGGCGACGTTGAAGTTCGTCGGCTCGTAGAGGGCGCCGTAGTCGTGGTTCCCCAGCAGGGACCATTCGCAGTGCTCGGCGATCAGATCCACGCAGTGGACCGGATCCGGGCCGTAGCCGAGGATGTCCCCCAGGCAGATGATCCGATCACAGTTTTGCTGCTTGATGGCCCCGAGGACCTCGGTGAGGGCCTCGAGATTGCCGTGGATATCACTGATGATGGCCGTTCGCACTGGCTGCTCCCCAAGGGTGAAGCGTGGATGCTAGAGGGGGGCCTGATGAGCGTCAACGCGACCAAGCCCGACCGCCCGTCCCTCCCCCGGAGGGGCCCTGCATCCAGATGCCCCCCCCGGGCCGGGTTCGGGGAGGCATGGATCCGCTCCAGGGCTACAATGCCGTCCTTCCTCGGAACCCGAAAATGGAGTGCGACGCGTGGCAGATTCAGCTCAGTACGACCTGGTGGTGATTGGTACCGGCCCCGGCGGATACGTCGGAGCCATTCGAGCGGCCCAACTGGGCATGAAGACCGCGGTGATCGAACGCAACCGCCTCGGCGGCGTGTGCCTCAACTGGGGTTGCATCCCCAGCAAGGCGCTGCTGCACAACGCGGAACTGTATTCGGAGGCCGTCACCCACGGCGACGAGTGGGGGTTCCACTTCGAGGGCGTCAGCGTGGACTGGGACAAGGTCATCGGCCGCTCGCGCGGTGTCGCCGACAAGCTCAACAAGGGCGTCGGCTTCCTGATGAAGAAGAACAAGATCGACCACATCGAGGGCCACGCCAAGATCGTCTCCGGGGCCGTCGACGGATCGCCGTGCGTCATCGAGGTCTCGAAGGCTGACGACGACTACTACCACGGCACCGGCACGGAAGTGGTCCAGACCGTGACCGCATCGAAGATCATGATTGCGACCGGAGCCGCCCCCCGCGAGCTGCCCTTCGCACCATTCAACGGAACCACGATCGTCGGATCGCACGATGCGATGACGCTTCCGAAGCAGCCCAAGTCGATGGTCGTCATCGGATCGGGTGCCATCGGCATGGAGTTCGCCTACTTCTACAACGCCATGGGCACGGACGTGACGGTGGTCGAGATGGTCGACCGGATCCTGCCCGTCGAGGACGAGGAGGTGTCGAAGGCGGCGCTCAAGTCGTTCAAGCGGCAGGGCATCACCTTCCACGTGGGGTCCAAGACCACCGCGATCGAGCCCCGTGCGGACGGAGCGACGGTGACCATCGTCGACTCCGCGGACGAATCCAAGAGCCAGCAGCTGGATGCGGAGGTCGTGCTCGTCGGCATCGGCGTCACCGGACGGTTCGACGGACTGTTCGACGAGAGTCTTGGGCTCGAGATCGATCGCGGCCACATCAAGGTGGACTACCTCGGCGAACAGCCGACCTACGAGACGAACGTACCGGGGGTCTACGCGATCGGAGACGTGATCGGTCCGCCCTGGCTGGCCCACGTCTCCGGGGAAGAGGCCGTCACCTGCGTCGAACGCATGGCCGGTGAGCACACCCTGGGCGTCGACTACAACGCGATTCCCGGCTGCACGTACACCAATCCCCAGATCGCTTCCATCGGCATGACCGAAGCCAAGGCGAAGGAGGAGGGCATCGACTACGAAACCGGCACCTTCCCGCTGAGCGCACTGGGCAAGGCCATCGCGGTGGGGCAGACCGACGGCTTCGTGAAGATCGTCACCGCCAAGCCCTACGGCGAGATCCTCGGCGCCCACATCATCGGCAAGGACGCTTCGGAACTCATCCACGAGTTCTGCCTCGCGATCCGCCTGGAAGCCACTGCGGAGGACATCATCTCCACGATGCACGCCCACCCGACGATGGCCGAGTCGATCCACGAGGCCGCGCTGGGAACGGAAAACCGAACCATCAACGCCTGAGGCCATCCCCGCACCCATGCCCGTGACGTTCCGAGAACACGTCCTCCCAAACGGTCTGCGCATCGCAGCCGAGATCGATCCGGAAGCGCATTCCACCGCGATGGGATTCTTCGTCCGGACCGGTGCGAGGGACGAACAGCCCGCGCAGATGGGGGTCAGCCACTTCCTCGAACACATGATGTTCAAGGGCACCGAGCAGCGGACGGCCGCCGACGTGGACCGCGGATTCGACGACATCGGGGCCCGGCACAACGCCTGGACCAGCGCCGAAATGACGGCGTTCCACGCGTCCTGTCTTCCCCAGTTCCTCGACCGGGCCGAAGAGATCCTCTCCGACATCCTCCGCCCGTCGCTGCGCGAAAACGACTTCGAGGACGAGAAGCCCGTGATTCTCGAGGAGATCGCGATGTACGACGACCAGCCATTCTGGGGGTTGTACGAGAAGACGCTCGAGCACTACTACGGGAAACACCGTCTCTCGCATCGGGTGCTGGGAACCCGCGAGACCGTGTCCAATCTCGATCGCGACGAGATGAACGAGTACTTCCGGCACCAGTACTCGGCCGACAACACGATCGTGTCGCTGGCCGGAAACCTCGATTTCGAGGCCATGGTCGAACGCATCGAATCCCACTGCGGGCACTGGGAACGCACGGGAGCCACCCGGACCTACGATCCGCTGGAACCCGGGCGGGCCGATTTCAGGGACGAATCCGATCAGGTCCATCAGCACTACATGTGCCTGGCGGCTCCGGCCCCGTCCCTCCAGGACGATCGACGGTACGCCGCCGGCATGCTGGCTCATCTGGTCGGACATTACGAGGGCTCACGGCTGTACTGGGCCCTGGTCGACCCCGGACTCGCCGAAGAGGCCCAGTGCCACTTCGATCCCCGGGATCGGGCCGGAGAATTCCTTATCTGGTGCAGTTGTGCCCCCCGGGATGCCGAACAGTGCCACCGGATCGTGCTGGATGAACTGGCGAACGCCGTCGATCAGCTGCAGGAGGACGACCTCCTGCGCGTCCGGAGCCTCGCGGCGACGAACCTGACCCGGGCCGGCGAACTGGCCGCCGATCGCATGCAGCGATTGGGGCGCATCCTCACCAACACCGGTGAGTACCGGCCGCTGGAGGAGGAGTTGCAGCGGATCCAGTCGGTGACGATCGACGACCTCCGGGAGACGGCGGAAGCCTTTCCGTTCACGCCGTGCATCACCGGTCACCTCACGCCGACCGGCGACTGATTCGATTTCCGCCCCGGGTCGGCACCATTGAAGCGACAACTCATGTATTCTGAGCGCATCTGCAATGACCTCAGCACCCACCACGAGGGGTTTGCAGCCCGCCGACACGGATGTCGCGCTCGATGAACGACGATTCATCGAGGCCCTGCTGCCGTTGCAGGACACGATGCACCTTCCGACCGAAGCCGAAACCGCCTGGCGCGAACTCCTCGTCACCGGGTACGACCTGTGCTTTGCGCACCTCCGTGATCAGCGAAGTCGTCGAACGGTGAAACCCTTCTCGCGCGAGGCCGAGCGGTTCGTCGGTGCGATCTTCGGTCCGCACGCCGGCCCGGCTCCCGACGAACACGATCTGGCCCGGATGCACGAACGGCTCCTCGAACATGTCCCGAGTCTCGATCCCGACACCCGTCGGCTGCGGGTCGAGGAGGCGACACGCGAGCGGCGAAAGCATCGCGGCGCCTTCTACACCCCGGACCGGGTCATCGACGGACTCCTCGACCGTTCGATCGAACCGCTGCTCGATCGGGCCGAACGGTCCGACGATCCGTTGCGCGCAATCCTCGATCTGCGGGTCTGCGATCCCGCCTGCGGCACGGGCCACTTCCTCGTGCGGGCGGCGGAACGCATCATCGATCGGGCGGCGGGGTACGTCCCCGAATCCGATCTGCATCGGGTGCGGGTCCACGTGCTGCGGCACTGCGTCTACGGATCGGAGATCGACTTCACGACCGCGCACGTCTGCCGGCGACGACTGTGGAGCCTCGCCGGAGACGGCGCGCTGCCTCCCTCGCTGCACGAACAACGCATCCACTGCGGTTCCGGCCTGCTCGGTGCGCCGGCCCACGCCGGTTCGCTCGACGATGCCGACGCCTGGTGCCGGGCGCACCTCGGCGACGACGCGGTCCGAACCGTGACGCCGGTCCACTGGCACCTGATGCACGAACAGGGATTCGATCTGGTGATCGGCAATCCTCCGTTCCTCAGCCAGCTCGGACGCAACACCGCACTGGCCCGCAACACCGCGACGCTGCTGCGCGACCGGTTCGGCGACTCCGTCAAGGGATACGTGGATCCGGCGGCGATCTTCCTGCGTCTCTCCATCGATCTCGCACGCCCCGGCGGTCGGGTGGCCATGATCCAGCCCCAGTCCATGCTGGCGACACGCGACGCGGAAGGCATCCGGCGCGATCTCGCGCGGGCCGCCCGACTCACCAACATCTGGCTGGCCATCGATCACGTCTTCGACGCCGCCGTCCACGTCTGCGCACCGGTGCTGGAACGCACCGACGAACGCACGACCCGTCTCCGCCGTTCCCGCGGCATCGACTTCGATCCCGTGGACGAACTGGAACTCGACATGGACCGCCTGGCCGAGGAGACCACCTGGTCCGGCCTCGTCAGCGATCTGGTGGGCATTCCCCGGATGCAGCCGACCTCCACGCAGACCCTCGCGGCGATCGCGGATGCCACGGCGGACTTCCGGGACCAGTACTACGGACTGCGCGGACACGTCAGCGAAGCGCCCCCCGAGGGCCCCGACGCCGGACATGTCCCCCTCGTCACCACCGGACTGATCGATCCGGCGACCTCGGAATGGGGACGACGCACCGTCCGCTACGACCGCCGCCGCTGGGAGCGTCCCCAGGTCGACCTCCAGTCGCTCACCGCGGAGACCAAGCTCGGCCCGTGGGCCGACGCCCGACTGGTCCCCAAGATCCTGCTGGCGACCCAGACCCGCGTACTCGAGGTCTACGTCGACGAGATCGGGGAACTGCTTCCCATGACACCGCTGATCACGATCGTTCCCCACGACGACGATCGGATCTGGCACGTCGCCGCCGCCCTCGCCTCGCCGGTGACCACCGCCATCGCCGCCGGTCGGTACTTCGGCGTCGCCCGCTCGACCACCGCCATCAAGCTCGCCGCATCCCAGGTCACCATGCTTCCCGTACCGGAACCGGGCGCGGCCTGGGACGCCGCGGCCGAAGCCCTGCGCAGCGCCCACGACACCGATGATCCCGCCCGCCGGCGGGAGCATCTCCTGACCGGTGCGGTGGCCTCCTGTCGGGCGTTCGGCTGCGACGAAGCGAGCGTGCACCGCTTCATGGACTGGTGGACCGGTCGATTGGGCGACTGAGCGACTTCGTTTTTTTCTCCAACCCCGCGCATGAACCTCCTCGGCCCGTCTTTCTTGGCCAGAGGAACCAACTTTCATCCGCACAAAGGAGCATCCAATGAAGATCCTGAAGTCCAGCCGACAGTTCACCGCTCGTGCCGTGCTGCTCGCCGGCCTGCTGCTTGCCGGCATTACCACACCCGCCCAGGCCGCGAGCAGCTACTCGAACGTCCGGGTCCCTGCACTCACAACCGGTCTGCATCTCACGAATCATGTGGGAGGCGATGGGGACCTGTACTCATGCTGGGGCAAGACGATCTACTACACCGTGGGCCTGCATACATTCCTGTCGGTGGACAAGAAGCGGCTGATGATCGACGTCTTCTATCGGAGCTATGAGAACGGCGGTGACAGATCCCAGTTCACTTCCGTGAAGACCTACACGTTGTACACCGCTCCGCATGGCTACGTGATCGAGAACTTTCCTGCCATCGACATCCACCGAACCCAGGGGAAGTTCGGTTATCACGCGGGCATGCCGATCAACCTCTACTGGTTCAGCCTGGATGATCTGAATGTGGTCGTCTACGGAGATCAACACGGCACCGATCTCATGCAGGGCTACACGGTCGAGTTCGGACCATCATGGAACATGCAACTCAAGCGAACGGGTACCTATGTGCCGAACTGGAATCGCCGCTGGCGTTGAGTCGCTGCATGCAAACAACACGCCGGTCTCCCCCTTCCCGGGGAGGCCGGCGTGCTGCATGGATGGTGAATGACGGTCAGGCCGCGTGGTCGATTCGACCCAGGACCTCGCTCCGCCCCGCCTGCTTGTCCTCGTACATCTCCTGGTCCGCCGTATCGATGAGCTCCTGCGCGGTGCAGGGTGATTCCAGACTGGAACACGCCACCCCGATGCTGAGGCTGGCCATGAGCTCCGGCCATCCCGTCCCCGGGGGACACGGGGTGGTGGTGATGGTCCGCTGGAGGCGGACCGCGACCTGTCGGGCCGCATCCAGGGTGCAGTTGGGAAGGACCACGACGAACTCGTCTCCGCCGTAGCGCCCCACGATGCTCTCCTCGCGGGTGTGCTCGTCCAGCAGCGTCGCGATGTGGCGAAGCAACGCGTCTCCGGCGAGATGGCCGTGCACGTCGTTGACCTGCTTGAATCGGTTCGCATCGCAGAACAGCACCGCAACACGACGGCCGGTCTCCTGCGCCGCCTGCAGGCGCATCTCGAGCGTGTCCTCGAGGGCGCGACGTGACCAGACCCCAGTCAGGGGATCGGTCATCACCTGCTCCTCGAGATCGGCCTTGGCCGAACGCAGGGCGGCGGTCTTCCGGTCCATGTCCACCTGGTGCGCGACGAGCTGTTCCTCGGCGGTCGCCAGCAGCCGCTCCGTGGCCGGAGCACCGCCGGTGTTGACCGAAAGCAGTGAACTGATGGACTTGATGGCGTCTTCAATCTCGACCAGCATGGATTGGAGTCGCTTCGCATCGATGTCGAACCATTCCCGAATGCGACTGCGGATGGCCGTCATCGCAGCCCGGGGCGATCGGCAGTCGAGCGCCGCGGCCACTCGACCGGCCAGTTCGATGATTCGGGCGTGGGCCCGGCACTCGATGGGAGCGGGACCGGAGTCGTGGTGATGGCGGATGGCCTCGACCTGCACCGTCGGCAGCTGCCAGTGCTCCGCGATCGCCGCGCTGAGCTCGGCGTGATCGCAGTTCCATTTGGCGCGCTCCAACGGCTGGACGCGGTCGTGTACACCGTCGGCATCGGCGGTGACGGCCAGGTAGTCGACACCGAACTGCCGGTAGAGGGCGATGACTCCGACGTCCTGCATGAGTCCCGCGAGGAAGGCCTCCTCCGGATCCCAGCAGCCCGTCCTTCGGGCCAGTTCACGGGCCGCGACCCCGGTGTGGATCGAACGACGCCAGTAGTCGGTGAAGTTGAATCCGTTGCGGTCGGCGCCGCGCCCGTCGACGGTCTCCACGAGGCTGAAGCTGAGCACCAGGGTCTTCACGGTGTTCAAGCCAAGGTAGACCATGGCCTGACGCACCGTGCCGCAGGGACGGGACAGTCCGTAGAAGCTGGAGTTGACGGTCCGCAGGACCTTGGCCGCCAGCGCCTGGTCCATCTGGACCACCTCGGCGATGCGACGGATGTCGATGTCGTCCTCGGCCGTCATCTCCAGAACCCGCGCCGCGACGGTGGGCAGCGTCGGCAGGCGATGTCCGTTGATGATGTCCTTGATCGTCTTCTGGTCAGACACGTCGGGCTCCTTGGCTGAAGGGGGACCGATAACCGTGCACGGTCTGCGTTCCCGCCATTCCGTGCATCGACGGCATCGAAGGCCGAATCCAGCCGGATGCGGGGGTTTCCGGGAGGTTGCGGAGCGAACCCGTCAGGAGGAGGGGAAGCGGGCGGCGGGGGCGAGATCGGGGAAGGCCCAACGCATGGCCGGGGGTTCGTCCCCGAGCAGTTCCCGGGTGTAGCAGGCCAGCAGGCGATTGGCCCGATCGACCGAATCCGCGTCCTCGACCGCCGAACCCGAAGCCAGCGACCGCAGCAGAGTGATGGTCGCCGGACGCACCCGCCACCGATCCTGCTCACCGGTATCCGCCACGGTTCCACCGTGGATGGGACTGAACCCGACCGCCTCGAGCGATTCGTCCAGGGGGTCCCCGGTGAGCACATCGTGCTGCAGTTCGGGTCGGTAGCCGCACGCCTCGAGGATCTGCCACTGAAACACGAGCAGGGCCCGGGCCGACTCACCGGCCAACCCGCATCGCTGCAGCGCGGCCGACAGGGCATCGAACACCTCCGGGTGCGGATCCTGGTCGGTGAGCATGCGATGGGTGAGATCGGCCATGTAGAGGGCGGCTCGGTTCGCGGCGAGATTCTGCCGCAGCGCCCGGTGGACCTCCTGCAGATGCCAGGCCGTCAGCAGCGCCAGTTCGCGACCCGGCTTGACGATCGCCACGAGTTGCCCGCTGGTCAGCGGATCGAATCCGCCGGAAAAGGCGCTGCGGGGTCGTTTCGCCCCCTTGGCGATTCCCCGCAGCATCCCCCGTCCGCGCGTGAGCAGGCTCACGGTCTGGGAGGTTTCGGAATAATCCCAGCAACGAAGACAGATCGCCGATTCGGTGATGCTCGACACGTTCCGGACTGTAGCACGGAGCGAAGATCGGGAGCCGGGCTCGATTCAGGTTCCCGCCCGGCAGGGGGGCTATACTCGCCTCCATGCCGCGGGTAATCGCGATGATGAACCAGAAGGGTGGCGTGGGAAAGACCACGTCGGCGGTGAATCTTGCCGCTGCCCTGGCCGCCACCGGAAAGCGGGTCTGCCTGATCGATCTCGATCCGCAGGCCCACATGTCCCTGCACGTCGGCCTGGATCCCGACGAGCTCGACTGCACCGTCTACGACCTCTTCACCGACACCGCACGATCCGCCGAGGAGGCGGTGGTGCGGGTCGACGAACGACTCGATGCGATCGTCTCCGAGACCGATCTGGCCGCGGCGGAATCCGAACTCGCGGAGCAGGACGATCGTCAGCACATCCTGTCCCGGGCCTTCGCACCGATCGCCGATCGCTACGACGTGGTCATGATCGACTGCCCGCCCAGCCTCGGCGTGCTCACCATCAACGCCCTGGCCATGGCCGACGAGGTCATCGTTCCGATGCAGGCCCACTTTCTCGCCCTGCAGGGAGTCGGCAAGCTGCTGGAGACGGTCGGTCTGGTCTGCCAGTCCGTGAATCCCCAGCTCGAGGTCGGCGGGATCATCCTCTGCATGCACGAACGCAACACGAATCTCGCCCGCGAGGTCGTCGACGATCTGGAAGGGTTCTTCACCGGAGCCCGGGACAGCGACGCGCCCTGGCGGAACTGCCGGGTGCTCCAGCCGCCGATTCGCAGGAACATCAAGCTGGCGGAGGCGCCGAGCTTCGGACAGACGATCTTCCAGTACGAACCGACGAGTCATGGCGCCGCCGACTACGCCGCCCTCGCGCAATGCGTCCTCGACGGCTGGAACCCGCCGACCGACGTCGAGGTTCCGGCTCCCGTGGTCGAGACGCCCGAGGCGCCCCAGCCCGCGGACGCATCCGGAACGCAGGACGCCCCGTGACACGCATCGACCTCTCGGATCCCGCCGCCATCCGACGAGAGGGTGCCGCCTGGCCGTGGCGCATCGCATTCCTCGTCTTCGCGACCCTGCTGCTGATCGCGACCCACTGGCCCGCATCCGAACCCAGCGGCAACAATGTCCTGTCCCCCGACAAGCTCGTGCACTTCCTGTGCTTCGGGGGCTTCACCTTCCTGCTGTGGATGACCCGCTGGTTCAGGCGATTCTGGGTGGTGGCCCTGTATTCCACTGCCTTCACCGTGCTCGATGAAATCAGCCAGGGCTTCTTCTCCGCCCACCGGGACACCTCGGGGGCCGACATCGCCGCCGGTCTGCTCGGCGTGTTCGCCGCCAGCGCCTGGATGACCACCTTCCAACCCGCGGACAACTTCGTGACGCGGCAGCAGGAGAAGCAGGTGATCTGGGTGGTGGACGAACTGCTCGCCCGCCCCGCCAACTGGTTCCTGCTGGCAGGGGCGTTCGTCGTCCCCATGCTGGTCGTCTTCCTGCCGCTCTACATTCTGGGCTGGAAGACGCTGGGCATCAGCGTCGGAAACATCACGTTGACGCTGGGAATCCTGGTCGGACTGGCCGCCCTGGGCGTGGTGCTGCGACGGATCCTGCCGGACTACCTCCGGCGGATCGAGACGGATCGCCCGTGCTTCGAATGCGGGGTCGATCTGTCCGACCTCGAACTGGACGCCGACGGCTCGGGGCACTGCGGAGCATGCGGCTATCCGGTGCACCGTTCGCAATGGGTCCGGCTGCCCGCGCCCCGCATTCCGCTGGCGACGATCCTGCAGGCCGACGGTGCCCTCGGACTCGTCTGCTTCGCCGGCTACGTGCTGCTGGCCATGTGCGCCGCGCCCCTCCTGCTGCTCGCCAACGGGCACCCGGGACTTGCCTCGTCCATCTTCTACTGCGGAACGTTCATCGCCGGAGCTCTGGTCTGGCAGTGGTTCCGCGTGCTCCGAAACGAGATCGTCGAGGAGGGGGATCGACGCTGCGTGCGGTGTCGTTGCGATCTGACGACCGTCGGCGTGGCCGGCGGGCTGGGCGTGTGTCCGGAGTGCGGTGTGAATTTCGCGCGGCTGCACGAGCTGGTGGACGATGAGGGATTGGGAAGCCCCGAGCCCGCCACGCATGCCTGATCGAATCGAATCCAATGCCCGCACCGTCATGGTGCTCACCGCATTCAGCCGCATCACCGGACTGGTGCGGGACGGTGTGCTCAGCCGGGTCCTCGGCGCCAACCAGCTCACCAGCGCGTTCTGGTTTGCGTTCCTCATCCCGAACTTGTTCCGTCGACTCTTCGGGGAAGGAGCCCTGACGGCGGCGTTCCTGCCGGTGTACGCGAAACTGCGGGATCGCGATCCGGACCGGGCGGCCCAGTTGGCCACCATGGTGATCGCCTGTCTGATGATCGGACTGGGCGGGGTGGTCGTGCTCGGGGAGGGGATCCTGTTCCTCATCTCGGCGATGCGGAACCACGATGACATCGCCATCCAGCTGATGATGATCACCCTGCCGTACATGCCGCTGGTCTGTCTGGTCGCCATCCTGGGGGCCATGCTCCAGGTGATGGGTCGGTTCGGACCTCCGGCCGCCGCTCCCATCCTGCTCAACGGCGCGATCATCGTGGCCGTCACGACCATGGCGTGGACGACCGTCGACGACGAACGGGCCCGACTGCTGAGCGTGGTCGGCGCCGCCGTCGCGATGGTCGCGGCGGGACTGCTGCAGGCGGTCTGGATGCTGTGGTCGCTGCGCGGACGGGCCGGCTGGAACTGGAATCCCGACGCCGCGATGAAACCGCTGAAGCAGGTCTGGCGGGCCTCGCTGCCCATGATCCTGGGCCTCGGCGTCCTGCAGCTGAACACCTTCTTCGACGGTCTGATCGCCAGCTACCCCGCGGTGATGGGGACCACCGACTTCCTCGGCGCGATGTACCCGCTCGACGACGGAGCGATGACGATCATCAGCTACGCGCAGCGGCTCTACCAGTTCCCGCTGGGCGTGTTCGCGATCTCGGTGGCCACCGCCATCTACCCGGTCCTCGCACGGCAGGCGGACGATGACGTTCCGTTCGCGGACACCATCCGGCGGGGACTGCGACTCGTCCTGTTCATCGGAGTGCCCGCCAGCGTGGGACTGGCCCTGGTCCGGGAACCGCTCGCCGCGTGCATCCTGCAGGGCGGCGAGTTCACCGCGAACGACGCCCACCGCGTCGCCGCCGTCCTGCTCGGCTACGCGACGGCGGTCTGGGCCTATTCGATGAATCAGGTGTTCACCCGCAGCTGCTACGCCAGAATGGACATGATGACCCCGGTCCGGATCGCGATGGGAGTCGTGGTCCTGAACCTCGTCCTCAACCTCGGTCTGATCTGGACGCCCCTGGGCGAAACGGCCCTCGCCTGGTCGACGGCGATCTGCGCCGTACTCCAGTGCCTGCTGCTCCTGCGGGCCACCGGCCGCCACGTGTCCCGTCCCGTCGACGCGACGGTGAGGACCACCGCAGGACGGGTGATCGGGCTCTCCGTCGTCATGGGAGCCGCGGTGCTCTGGAGTTCGACGTGGTTCGAACCCTCGCCCGGCATCCTCGGGTCGATCGTCGAACTCGCCGTCATGGTCACCGTGGGCGGCGGCGTCTACGCCGCGGGGGCCCGCATCCTGCGGATGCCGGAACTGCGCTGGTCACTGGGACGGCCCTAGTCCTCGTCGACGGTCCACTCGCGTCCATCGCGGTGCACGGTTCGGTACAGGGTGTCACGCTCGACCGGATGGAAGCCCGCCTCGCGCGCCGCCCGCTGCAGATCACGCTGCGTGACTTCCTGATGGGTGCCGGCCCCGTCCACCTTCGTGATGTCGTACCACACGACGGTGCCGTCGATGTCGTCGGCGCCGTTCTGCAGCATGAACTGGGCCATCTCGAGCGTCTGCATGATCCAGAATGCCTTGATGTGCGGGAAGTTGTCCAGCATCAGGCGTGACACGCACATCGTGCGCAGGTTCTCGAGGCCCATGGGCCCGGGCAGGTGCTCGAGTTCGCTGTCGTCGGGAATGAAGGGAAGCGGAATCAGGGTCTGGTAGTAGCCGGTCGAACAGGTCTCGGACGTCGGCTGCAGACCCGCCGCGGCGGTGGCGGGATCGGTCAGGACGACGGCTTCGTGTTCGGCCCCGTCGTGATCGATCGCGGTCTGGGTGCAGGCCCCCTGGGTCCGGGCCCAGTCCAGCAGGGTCCGGTCCTGCTCCTGTCGGAGCAGCTGCATGTGTCGGATGCGGTCCTCAAAGGTCTCGACGTGTCCGTAGAGCATCGTGGCGTTGGTGTTCAGTCCCTCTTCGTGGGCCAGACGATGCACGATGAGCCACTGATCGCCGCTGATCTTGCCCCGATGGGTCTCGGAGTGGACGCGGTCGTCGAACACTTCGGCGCCACCCCCGGGCATCGAGCCGAGCCCGGCCTCCTTCAGCTGCCGGATGACCCAGCGGATCCCCTCCTCCTTCTCCCGCCCCCGCTTGGCGATTCGGGCCAGGTGCACGATCTCGACCGCGGTGAACGCCTTGATGTGCACGCGGGGTGCGGTCTCGCGGATGGTGCGGAGCATGTCGAGGTAGTACTCGAACGGCAGCCAGGGGTGCAGCCCACCCACGATGTGCATCTCGGTGGCGCCCGCATCGATGGCCTTGATGGCCTCGTCGCGGATGTCGTCCAGGGAATACTCGTACGCACCGTCCTGATCGCGCTTGCGATGGAACGCACAGAACTTGCAGCTGAGAGCGCAGATGTTCGAGTAGTTGAGATGCCGGTTCACGTTGTAGTAGGCCACGTCGCCGTTCAGTCGGCGCCGCACGAGATCCGCCAGTGAACAGACCGTCCAGATGTCGGAGGTCCGGAACAGGGTCATTCCCTGTTCGGCATCGAGTCGACGACCGTGGATCACGTCCTCCGCGATCGGAGTCAGCGCGGCATCCCGGACGCGTTCGAGCACGCGGTGCGCAACGGTGTCGATGGCGGGAAACGTCGTCATGACCCCTGATTGTATCGCTGCGGGACCACCGAAACGATGGACGAGTTCGATTTCAAACCGTCATTATCGGACTCAAGGCGTTCCTGCGGGTTCTGAGGGGGGGAGGGGAATGGTTTTGCCCCGATTTCACCATCCACCGAAGAGCCGGACCCCCGCTGTCGATCATCTCTGTGACGACCCATGTCCGGAACGCACCCGAACATTCCGACTCCCGACCGCACGGCACGCAACCCGCTTCCGTTTCCGGGGCATCCGCCGACCGCGGCACCGGCGACGGATTCCATCCGCATCGCCGCACTCGCCCTCGAACTGGCCGACCGGCGCATGCAGCAGCTGGCTCGCTCGCTGGGATGCCTGGGCTACTTCGAGGACGACGGTGACGGACCCCGCGCCGCCTGAGCAGACGCCCGATTCGCACGCTCCACGATGCTGCGGATGCGCGTGCTTCGGTAGCGTGCGTCGACCACGAAGGGAACTCTGATCAACTCGATGCGCTTCGGAGGGGGCGGTCGGTCCCTTCCGGCGCCCGTGTCCATCACCGGTGGCGGCGTGACGGTGCGACCGTCACTGGGCTCGGCTTCGATCAACACCGCATCCGCGACTTCGGCCACGATGGGGGGCTGATCGGCCGCCTCGATCATCCGGCCTTCAGAGCCCTCGATCGGAACGATGACGGCGGGTTCGGAGCGACGCGGAGGCCCGATGTGGAACCGGGTGTCGGCCGGCCAGGTCGCGATGTAGCCGCTGCCCGTCACCACGTACTCCGAACGCGGGAAGACGGCCCAGAGGCCCGCGGCCCGACGAACGTACCGCCCGGCCGGCGTGTCCTCGCGCATCAGCTGTTCGAAGCCGAAGGGGACCTGGATTCCGTACTGCACGTCCCGAAGACTGGTGGACAGCCCCGAGGCATCCTCGACGAACGCGTCGACGGGGACGAGTTCCTCGCGGACCGACTCCTGGGCTCCGACCGGCGGCGTCAGCCACAGCGCAGGCCCGATCACGAGCAGTTTCAAGACTGAACCGTGCATCCATCGAATCATCGTCCACTCCGGGCCTCGAACGGCCTCCGTTCAACAGTACACTCATCGTCCTCCCGGGCCACCGGACATCGTCGATTTCCCTGACGGAGCGGATCCCACCCATGAATTCCAAGTCCGAGTCCCTCGTCGCGGCCGTTCTCACCGGTGGAGCTTCACGCCGGATGGGGCGGTCCAAGCACGACCTGCGACTCGAGGACGGACGCCGCATGATCGAACTGATGGTCGAGGTGTGTCTGCAGGTGACACCGCGCGTCGTGATCTGCGGCCCCCAGGATGTGCTGCCGGACCGAACGCACGTGGAGGATCGGATCCCCGATCAGGGTCCGCTCGGAGCGTTGGATGCCCTGCTGGCCAGCGGACTCGGCGAACGCTATCTGGTCGTTCCCTGCGACATGCCCGCTCTGGTGGCCGACGATCTACGCCGCCTCGCGGAGCATCCGGGTGAACTGGTCACCTTTCGGACGCCCGACGGCGGTCCGACCGCCTCGCTTCCGATGCTGATCTCCGACGCACTCGCGGAGACGATCTCCGCCCGCCTCGCATCGACCGACCGGTCGCTGCACGGGCTGCTGCGGACCACCGCCGCGGCCCGCACGGACGGACCTCCCTCGGAACGTCTGCTCAACATCAATACGCCCGAGGAATGGGCCGCATGGAGCGGATCACGACGCGACGACTGATCGGCGGCGGATCCGCACCGGTATGCCCTTGAAGGCCGGAGTTCTCGAGACGGGATCCACACGGCGCGGGATCAGCACGTTCGCTTCCGGATAGTACATCACCGCATTGCCGGGACGGATGTCGATGGCCCGGACGTGGACCTCCATCGATCCGGTGCCGGTCGACACCTCCACCCGCTCGTCGTGGACGAGTCCGAAGCGGTCCATGTCGTCCGCGTGCATCAGGATAACGTCGCGACGGTCCTGCCCCCGGTACAGGTCCTCCTCCTCGTAGACCACGGTGTTGAACTGTCCCTCGCTCCGGATCGTCATCAACCGAAGTTCGTCGTCCGCCAACGCTTCGCTGTGCGGCAGCGGCACATTGTGGACCCGCGCCCGGCCGGTCTCGGTCGAGAAGCGGGGCGTGTGGAAGGTCCGGCCGTCGATGTGGAACTCCTCGCCGGTGCGCCCGATCTCCTCGATCGCCTCGTAGCCGGGCACCACGCGCGCAATCAGGGAACGAATGGCATCGTGCGACCGCAGGGCCGTCCAGTCGAACGCGCCGTCGTCGCCCAGGATCCGGGACGCCAGATCGGTGATCACGTCGACCTCGCTGCGGGGACCTTCGTGACGCGGTCGGCCGCCGTCGCTGAGCCGGACGTAGTTGAACATCGACTCCTGCGTCGTGGACTGGGATTCCTCGTCGCGGGGAAGGACGGGCAGGATGATCGTTTCGCGACCGCAGCCGTGCGCGTGGCCGGTGTTGAGCGTGGTCGAGAGATGCACGACCTGATCGATGCACCGGAAGGCCTCGGCCGCGAAGGTGGAGTCCGGATTCGAACCGTAGAGGTTTCCGCCGAGACAGAGGGCGAACCGGACGGCGCCCGACCGGGCCGCTTCCATGCACGCCAGCGTATCCATGCCCGGGGCGGTGGGCATCGGCACATTCGCGGCGTGCTCGAGTTCGCGGAAGAAGGCCTCCTTCAGCTTCGGAACCACACCCATGGATCCAATGCCCTGCACGTTCGAATGACCACGCAGCGGAAGCAGCCCGCACCCGGGGCGACCCAGCTGCCCGGTCGCGATGGCGAGGTTGGCGATCATCTGCACGTTTCCGACCCCGTGGTCGTGATGGGTGATGCCCATGGCCCAGCAGAAGATCGAACGCTTCGACGCTGCACAGAGGGAGGCGAGCTCGTCGATGACGGACTGCTCCACTCCGCTGCGCCGCACGATCTCCCCGGGATCGAGTGCCCCGATCGAGGCCTCGAACTCGTCCCATCCGTCGGCGTGCTGCCCGACGAATGCGCGATCGATCCCACCGCGACGCACCAGCGCCCGGATCACGCCCGCCAGCAGCCATCCGTCACCGCCGATGTGGCCCTGCACGTAGAGATCGTTGATGCGGGAGGCGCGGATCATGCTGCGCACGTCGGACGGGACCTTGAAACGGTCCAGTCCCAGTTCCCGCAGCGGATTGATCACGACCACACGGCCACCCCGCCGCCGCACCTCCACCAGCGAACGCATGAGACGCGGATGGTTCGAGGACGGATTCGCACCGATGAGTACCACCAGATCGCACTCGTGCAGATCCTCGAGGACGACCGTCGCGGTCCCCGAACCGGTCACGGAGGCGAGACCGACTCCCGACGCCTGGTGGCAGTAGTAGGAGCAGTTGTTGATGTTGTTGGTTCCCCAGCACCGGGCCATCAGCTGCAGGAGGAACCCGGCTTCGTTCGATGATCGACCCGAGAAGTAGAAGAACGCCTCCTCTGGTGCGATGGATCCGAGACGCGACGCGATCCGGTCCAGCGCATCGTCCCAGTCGATCTCCCGGTAATGGCTGTCCAGCGGACCGCGGTACACGGGACGGGTCAGTCGCCCCGCCGCCTCCAGTTCCCGGGGGGTCATCTCCTGCATCCGGCGGATCGAGACATCGTCGAAGAAATGGGTCGGCACCGCGCCCTGGAGATCCGCGGCCATGGCCTGCACCGACTTCTTGCAGACCTCGGGGAATCGACCCGCTTCATTGACCATGCCGCCCTGCTGGCCACCCATCCCCAGTGCGCAGGTCTTGCAGGCGTTGCGGGTGCGCATCGCCTTCCACATGCGGAGAAATCCGCCCGTGGCACGGGCATGCTTGAGGGTGTAGAAGATGGCCGGCCAGCCACCGGCCGCCTTGATACGTCGCACGGGTGCACCTCCGGATCAATGGTACGTCAACGCGGCGGGACGAGTCGTTCCTCGTCGACTAGCATGCCGTCATGGTCGACACCGTCCCGGTTGCGGAAGACACTTCGGGTCCCGAACGAATTCTGGTCGTGGACCCGGGGGATGTCAGTCGCAGCATCCTGAGCGAGTTCCTGTCCGACCGGGGCTACGACGTCCGAGTGGCCCGGGGGCAGGCCGATGCCCTCCGGCAGCTGGACAACGACTCCATCGCGTTGGTCATCCTCGATACCGATCTGGACGAGGGACACGGGTTCGACCTGCTCAAGCAGATTCGACGCCGGCACCTGGCCGCCGTGCTGCCCGTGATCATCGCCTCGACCCGCGACCGGTCCGAGATCGTGGTGGAGTCCTTCCGCCACGGCACCAACGACTACGTGACGAAGCCCATCAACCTGCCCGTGCTGCTGGCGCGGATCCAGGCGCTGCTGGCCGTCCGCAACATGCCGATTCCGGAGGACGAGCCGGATTCCACGGTCACGATGATGAAGGAACTGGATCTTCCGGGCATCGACGGGCGACTGCAGCAGGCGGTGGGAGGCGCCCGCAAGCTCCGCACCATCTGCGACATCCTGCGGGAGAAGCTCCACGCGGAACGGGCGACCGTCTTCCGCTACGACGAACCCCGCAACGAGTTGCTGACCGCGGTCGCCCATCGCGACGAGGTCTCCGGAAGCGACGAGTCACTGCTCATCCGCATGCCCGCCGATCGCGGACTGGCGGGAGCCGCTCTCACCGACGACGACATCATCCGGGTCGACGACGCCTACCAGGACGACCGGTTCAACCGGGACATCGACACCCGCACCGGATACCGGACCAGGAGCGTCATCGCGTTCCCACTGCACGCGGACGACGGCCGACGCATCGGCGTGGCCCAGGTGCTCAACCAGCGGGACGGCGGTTTCCGGTTCGAGCATGTGAAGATGGTCCGGCAGCTGGCCCCCCGGTGCGCCGAAGCGCTGTCGCTGGCCTTCTTCGAGGACGATGACGAACTCAACCTGGCCGAGACCATCGTGGCCAGTCCCGCGGTCGATTCACTCGCGGAGACCGTGCTGCCGGCGATTCCCGCGCACGCCGAGGACAGTCGCGCCTACGGAACGGCCCAGAGCGACAAGCAGAACCCCTACGCCATGGTGGGGCGGCACATCGGTCGCTACAGCGTGACCGACGTCCTCGGAGTCGGAGGTCAGGGATTCGTCCTCAACGCCCACGACGATCTCATCGACCGCGACGTCGCCATCAAGATGGTGAACATCGACGTCACGAAGCATCCGATGGCCCGCGACCGCTTCATGCACGAGGTCCGGACCATGGGACAGATCAACCATCCCAACACCGTCACCATCTACGATGTCGGGGAATACGAATCCTCACTCTTCCTGGTGATGGAGAAGGGCGAGGGCGGGACGGCATGGAAGCTCATCGACGGCAGCGAGCGCGTGCCGTGGCCCCGGGCGGTGCAGATCCTCATCGATGCCTGCGAGGGGCTGGATGCGGCCCATCGCCGCGGACTCATCCACCGGGACATCAAGCCCGACAACATCCTGCTGACGGCCGACGGAGCCGGCAAGCTCACCGACTTCGGACTCGCCCTGGCACCCAACACCGAGGATGTCGCTGGAGCCGGACGGATCGTGGGAACGCCGCACTACATGAGTCCCGAACAGTGCGGTCGCGGCGACGTCGATCACCGGAGCGATCTCTACTCGCTCGGAGGCACCTTCCACCATCTTCTGGTCTCGCAGCCGCCGTACCCCGGACGACCGAAGCTCCACGATCTGCTGCACGCCCACCGGGAGGACCCGGTGCCGGATCCGCTGGCCGTCGATCCCACCCTGCCCCCCGAGTGTGCGACCATCGTCGCCATGGCCATGGCGAAGAATCCCGCCGACCGGTACCAGAACTCGATGCAGATGCGGCAGGATCTCGAATGGCTCAACGAGCTGGGCCGGCGGAACGTCTGATCCCCGCTGGTACAATGCCCCCCATGCAGCCCGATTCGGTCGGAAACTCGATGTTCGTCACGCCCTTCGTCGAGGGGCGCCGGCTGACGCTCCGACTACGGGGCCCGTCGATCAACGAACGCGAATCGTTCATCATCACCAACGAGGCCTCGAAGTCCATCGAGACCGCGGACGACGTCTGCTCGTTTCTCGTACTGGACATGCAGGAGATCTCGTTCATCTCGAGCATGGGCATCGGCATGCTGCTGGATCTCCGCAAGCGGGCCGCCGCACGCGACATGAAGATCGTCCTGTCCAACGTGGGCGATCAGCTCTACACGCTGCTCAGCATCGTGAAGCTCGAGAAGCTGCTGTCGGTCTGCACCAGCGAACGCGACCTCAAGCGGGCACTGCGCTGATCACTCCACCGCCCGGGCGGCGAGTCGAATCCGGTCCCAGGCGGTCCGGACGTGCTCCATCGTGGTCCTCCACTGACCGATGCAGCAGCGGATCACGAACCGTCCGTCGAGTTCGCAGTGGGTGAGGCTCATGTCACCCGAATCGTTCAGAGCGTGGAGCATCGCCCGCGTCGCATCGTCGCCCGCGACGTGCCGGAAGCACACCATGTTCAGGGAACGGGGCGCGGCGGACTCCAGTCGGGGTTCCGCATCCAGCCAGGCCTCCAGTTCCGTGGCCAGACGCACGTGTTCACGCACCATGGTGCGGAGACCGGCCAGTCCGATTCCCCGGTAGAGGAACCAGAGCTTCAGGGCCCGGAAGCGGCGTCCCAGCGGAATCTGCCAGTCGCGGTAGTCGATCACCCGTCCGCTGTCCGTCGCCCGGTTGCGGAGATATTCCGGCATGATGCTCATGGCGGAGACCAGCGACTCCGTCTCGCGCAGCCAGAGGCAGCTGCAGTCGAACGCGGCTCCCATCCACTTGTGCGGGTTGAAGTTCCAGCTGTCGGCATGCTCGATGCCGGCGTGCATGCCGCGGAACTCCTCGCACAGCGCCGCGGTTCCCATCATCGCCGCGTCGACGTGGACCCAGAGTCCGTGCTCGCGGGCGAGCCGACCGATCTCGGGCAGGGGATCGAATCCGCCGGATGCCGTGGTCCCGAGCGTCACGTTCACGAAGAACGGTTTCGCCCCCGCGTCCAGATCGGCGTGCAGTCGCGCCGCGAAGGCGTCGGGACGCATTGCGAACGCCTCGTCGACCTCGATCAACCGGAGATGGTCGGTGCCGATGCCGCACAGTCGCGCCGCCTTCTCGAGACTCGAGTGCGACTGGCTGGAGGTGTAGGCGACCAGCGGTGCGGTCGACTGGTCCAGTCCGTGCGTACCGCTTCGTCCTCCGGTCGCACGGTCGCGGGCGGCGATCATGCAGGCCAGGACGGCGCTGCTGGCGGTGTCCTGCAGCACCCCGCCGCCGGGACCGTCGACGTCGAACCGGAACGCATCGGGCAGCCCGAGGGCACGTGCGGTCCAGTCGAGCATGCGCATCTCGACCTCGGTGCAGGCCGGACTCGTCGACCAGAGCATTCCCTGCACCCCCAGTCCCGTGGACAGCATGTCCCCCAGGAGCGAGGCTTCGGCCGCGTTGGCGGGAAAGTAGGCGAACCAGTTGGGAGACTGCCAGTGCGAGAGTCCGGGCACCACGATCGAATCGACGTCGGCCAGGATGGCGTCGATCGTCTCCGGATCCTCGGGGGCCTCGGAGGGAAGGGCGTCGAAGACGGACCCCGGTTCCACCCGGGCCATGACCGGATGTTCACCGGCTCCACCCCGGTACTCCGCAATCCAGTCGACCATCCGGTGGCCGGCCCGACGGTAGTCGTCGAGATCCATCCTGTCGTGGGGCAGTCGGGCCATCAGGCGGGCAGGGTGGCCAGTTCGCCCTGGACCTCGTCCATGAGCCGCTTCATGGTGCCGGGGCCGAAGTCGAAGGTGAGCTCGGCGGCCTCGAAGAGTTCGGGCAGCGGACGGGATCCGCCCAGCGTCATGGCCCGACGGTAGTTCTCGATCGCCTGACCACGGTCCTGGCGGTACTGCATCCAGAGCTGCAGGGCGCCCAGTTGGGCGATGCCGTACTCGATGTAGTAGAAGGGGACGTTGAAGAGGTGCAGCTGGCGATGCCACGCCTTGGCCCGCTGGGCCTCGAAGCCTTCCCACGACACGTCAGCGCCGTAGAGCGCGTCCAGCTCGAGCCAGTAGATGTCGCGCTGCTCGGAGGTGTGCTCCGGGTGGGTGTAGATCCAGTGCTGGAACGCATCGATCTGCGCGATCCAGGAGAGCGTGCGGACGAGGTCCTCCAGGTGCGCACGCCGCGCACGGTTGGCGGCCTCCTCATCGTAGAACTCCTCGAGGAACGGATGCGCCAGCAGTTCCATGCTCATCGAGGCGACTTCCGCGAACTCGATGGGTGCATGGCGGTAGGCCACCAGCGGTTCGTCCCGGCTGAGGATGGAATGGAAGGCGTGTCCGGCCTCGTGCACCATGGTGACGAGATCCCGCTGCAGTCCGGCGGCGTTCATGAAGATGAACGGGACGCGCCGACGATCCCGGTTGTACTGGTAGCCGCCGGGCGCCTTGCCCTTGCGGGATTCCAGATCGAGGGAATCGCCGCCCCGCATGGTGTCGAACATCTCGCCCAAGGAGCCGTCCATCCGGTGGAAGAGTCGGGAGGTGCGATCGACGAGCTCGTCGGCACCATCGAAGGGACGCAGCGGTGCGCGACCGTGGACGTCCACCTCGAGGTCCCAGGGACGCAGGACGTCCACCTCGAGCAGGCGGGCACGTTCGCGGTTGAGCTCATGGTGGATCGGAACGCAGATCTCGCGGGCGGCCCGATGGAACTCCTGGCAGTCCGCCGGGGTGTAGTCGAAGCGGTGCATCGCCGCGAAGGCGTATTCCATGTAGTTCTCGTGGTCGGCGTTGCGGGCGACCTGGTCGCGGATCGAGACCATCCGGTCGAAGAAGCCGTCGATCGGTTCGTGGTCCCGGTAGCGGCGCTCCATGATGGAGCTCCACGCCCGCTCCCGGACCGAACGGTCGTTCTCCTGCACGAACCGACCCATCTGCGGCATGGTGTATTCCTCGCCGTCGAACTCCACGGTCATCGCGCCGCAGACCTCGTCGTACTGCTGACCGAGCTTGGTGTCGTCGGTCTGCAGCGGAATGTTCTCCTCACGGAACAGCTTGACGTCCGCGTCGAGATTGCGGAGGTAGACCCCGTAGCGTTCCTGGTCAAGATCGTCGACGAAGGGGCACTGCACGATCCGGCGATCGAGTCGGAAGGAGACGTCCTTGAGCTTGGGCTCCACGTGCTCGACGAAGTGGAGAAATGCGTTCTTGGCATCCTCGTCGTCGGTATGACAGGTCATCCGGATGTAGACGTTGGCCTGCGCCTCGCTGGCGGCGGCGTCGAGTTCACTCCGGTCCAGCAGCAGCTGCTGAAGGCATCCGGCGCACCGGAGTTCACGCTCCACGAGCGCCGTGTAGAGCGGCTCGAGCTGATCCCAGTCGAGGGCGTCGAGGTCGGAGGGTACGAAGTCGTTGGGCAGGGGATAGTTCGTCATGGGATCTCTTCCAGAATGGATTCTTCGATTCCGCGGGCGGCCACGGGCACGGCGGCAAGTTCGGTTCGTTCCTGCACCGCGAGGGCCAGGTGGCCGGCGTGCAGCGCATCGGAACAGGGTACGAAGAGGGTCGACCCGCTGCCACTGACGTGGACGGGGCCCTCGGCGATGGCGGCCACCTGCTCGCGGTGACCCGCCAGATCGGGAGCGACCCGCACGGCGGGAGCGGCCAGATCGTTGAACAGGGCGTCGGGAGCGGGCACCCCGGCACCGCCCAGCGTCCGGACCTCGGATACGCGGCTGGACGCGGGAGGATCGTCGTCGAACGCCGTGTAGACCGCACCGGTCGGACACGGGTACCCCGGAAACACCAGCACGGCGTGGAACGAGGGAACGTCATCGTGCCGGAGCAGGGTCTCGCCCATCCCCTCGACGATGGCGCTGCCGCCGCGGACGAGGAAGGGCACGTCGCTCCCAAGGGTGGCGGCGATCGATTCCAGGGTCGCGTCGTCCAGTTCGAGGTCGTGGAGTTCGTTCACGGCACGCAGCATGGCCGCGGCGTTGGAGGATCCACCCCCGAGTCCGCCGCCCACCGGTATCCGCTTCTCCAGTTTCATCTGCACGGGCAGGGACCGCCCCACGTGCGCTTCCAGCGCGAGGTGGGCGCGAACCGCGAGATCGGAGGTGATCGGCCAGTCGATGTCCGAGCGGCTTCGCGCATCGTCGTGCCACAGGATGGCGTAGCGGGAGAACCGGTCCGGCTCGAGCCGCACCACCTCGAGGTCGTCGACCAGATCGAGGGTCACCATCCAGGTTGCGATCGGATGCATCCCGTCCTCGCGCGGCGGATCCACGGCCAGCAGGAGATTGAGCTTGGCGGGACAGACGGTGGTGATGACGCGTCGCGAGGTCATGGAGCGCTCCGGATCCGAATGGTACCGTAGCGCTCAACCGGAAGGGATTCACCCGACGAACCAAAAGAGGAGCATTCGCATGTCCATGCCGATCTCGACGACCTTCGACATCGAGGGCCACCACATCGTGGAATACAAGGGTGTCGTACGCGGCATCGTGGTTCGATCACCGACCATCTCCCAGGGCATCATGGGCGGGCTCAAGTCCGTGATCGGCGGCAAGATCGGCGCCTACACCCAGATGTGCGAACAGGCCCGGCAGGATGCCCTGAACCATCTGCTCGAGCACGCCGAGACGATGGGCGCCAATGCGGTGGTCGGATTCCGCTACGACTCGGCGGAGATCGGGGAGAGCGCCACGGAAGTGCTCTGCTACGGCACCGCCGTGGTCATCGAACCCGCCCCATAGGAGTCAGGCGTCCGTCCAGGGCGTACGGTCGCGGGTCGAAACCGTGAACTCACAATCCGGCATCGCCGCGGACAACCGGTCACGTAGATGCGGAAGGTACCCGCGCTCGGTGTTCGTGTGACCCGCGAGAACCACCGTGATGCCGCGATCGACCGCCGACAGCACGTCGTGATGCCGCATCTCGCCGGTGACGAACAGCGTGCAGCCCCGTGCCGCCGCTT
>MDTD01168745.1_pt1 | contig 24923 bp, 24 predicted proteins | sample 811221 | NCBI WGS metagenome assembly MDTD01 (sample SAMN05326646, study PRJNA326480) | marine metagenome | isolation source: seawater | place: Pacific Ocean: South West | collected 2011 | reverse complement strand
ACGTTGATAGGCTGGATGTGGAAGCGCAGTAATGCGTGCAGCTGACCAGTACTAATAGCTCAATTGGCTTGATTTATGCACTGAAAAAAATTTTTAAGTTGATATTTTTAAAAAAATTTCTCAAATAAATAAATGAGTGATTTTTATATACATCCCACATCTATTAAAGACGAGAATGTTCAAATCGGGATTAATACAAAAATTTGGCATTTTACTCATATTTCTAAAAATGTTAAAATTGGTAAAAATTGCGTTATAGGACAAAATGTTTTTATTGGCGAAAATGTTGTAATAGGCAATAACGTCAAGATACAAAATAATGTTAGCGTTTACTCAGGTGTAGTTTTAGAGGAAAATGTTTTTTGTGGCCCAAGTGTTGTTTTTACGAATGTTAAATTTCCAAGATCTTCTATAAATCAAAAAAAAAATTTTAGCAAAACTATTGTTTGCAAAGGTTCAACGCTGGGTGCAAATTCTACAATTATTTGTGGGGTTAGAATTGGTAAAAACTCGTTTATTGGAGCTGGATCAGTCGTAACAAAAGATGTTTCAGATAATATGATGTCATATGGAAATCCTGCAAAAAATATAAAAAAAATTTCTAAAAATATTTTAGCTAAAAATAATGAAAAAAAGAATAAAATTAAATAATTTATCAAGGCAAAACTTATTTTTAAAAAATTTAAAAGTTGATCTAAATAAAGTTATTAAAAAAAATAATTTTATTTTAGGTGAAGAAGTAAATTTATTAGAAAAAAAATTATCAAAACTTGTCGACTCTAAATATTGTGTTGCAGTATCAAGCGGTACAGATGCCTTGCTATTAAGTTTAATGGCGATAGGTGTTAAAAAAGATGATGAAGTAATTATTCCATCATTTTCATATATTGCTACGGTTGAAGTAATAGTCTTATTAGGGGCAAAACCAATATTTGTTGATGTATGTTTGAAGACCGCTAATTTGGATATTTTAAAAGTTAAAAAAAATATCACAAAAAAAACAAAAGCAATAATTCCAGTAAGCTTATTCGGACAACCTTTAGATTTAATTAGATTAAAAAAAATAATTAATGATAAAAAGATTATAATAATTGAAGATGGGGCGCAAAGTTTTGGATCCTCATATAAGAATAAAATGAGTTCTAACCTGAGTGATATTGGTTGCACAAGTTTTTTTCCTTCCAAGCCTTTAGGATGTTATGGAGATGGAGGGGCAATCTTTACAAACAGTAAAAAACTCTTTTTATTATTTAAACAACTGAGAGTGCATGGACAAATTAAAAAAAATATTCATAAAAGAGTAGGTTTACAAGCAAGATTAGATACTATTCAAGCAGCTGTTCTTTTAAATAAATTAAAAATATTTAAAAAAGAAATATTGAAAAGAAATCTGATAGCAAAAAAATATGATCAATTTATGATTAAAAATAATATTGATCGAATTGAAATTGATTCAAAAGCTAAGTCTGTTTATGCACAATACACAATTAGATTAAAAAAAAGAGATAAAGTAAAAAAAATTCTTGATAAGCAAGGTATTGATACAGCAGTTTATTATCCAATACCATTAAATGAACAAGAGCCCTATAAGAGATTCAGTTCTCAAATATGCACTCCAAATGCAAAAATATTATCAAAAGAAGTTCTGTCATTACCATTTGATCCATATTTGACCAACATTGAAATAAATAAAGTTTGCAAAGAATTATTAAAAGCTATAAGTCAAACTTAGGTACAGGCAAAAAAACTTTGAAAATTCAAGGAAAAAAATTTGTTGTAATAGGAGGAGCTGGTTTAATAGGTTCACATTTAGTTGAACAATTGCTCCATGCAAAAGCTTCAAAAGTTATAGTCTTTGATAATTTTTATAGGGGAAAAATTAAAAATCTTAAAAATTGTTTAGGCAACAAAAATTTAAAAATATTAAAAAAAGGAAATAATATTTTAGTCCCTAATTCATTAGATAGAGCAATCAAAGGGACAGACGGAGTATTTCATTTAGCTGCGTTATGGTTGTTAGAATGTTACAATAAACCAGAAAAAGCATTTGAAGTTAATATTAAAGGCACATTTAACGTCATACAATCATGTTTAAGAAATAAGGTTAAGAAACTTGTTTTTTCATCATCCGCATCAGTTTATGGCGACGCAGTTACAAAATACATAAAAGAAGACCATCCTTTTAATAATAAAAATTTTTATGGTGCTACTAAAATTTGTGGTGAAGCAATTCTTACTGCTATGCACCATAGATATGGATTAAACTTTGTAGGTTTAAGATATATGAATGTTTATGGACCAAGACAAGACAATAAAGGTGCTTATATAGCTGTAATTATGAAAATGATAAATGCTATTAAAGAGGGAAGGTCACCAGTTATTACGGGTACAGGCCAAGAGAGTTTTGACTTTATTAATGTAAAAGATTGTGCGAGAGCAAATATTCAAGCAATGAAATCTAAAATTAATAATCAATTTTATAATGTAGGCACTGGAAGGAAAACTTCTCTTAATCAATTAGCTAAAATGATTTTGAAAATAATGAAATCAAAAGTTAAAATTAAATATAAACTTAATAACAAGATTGGCTTAGTAAAAAATCGTGTCGCTTTTGTAAAAAAAGCTGATAAAGATTTAGGTTTTTCCTACAAAATAGATTTAAAGAGTGGTTTAAGAGATTATTTAGATTATGAAAGTTAAGAGTTGATTTTATTTCTTCCTAACAGTTTTAGAGTTAAATTTCTAATTGATTTAAGAAAAGGATAAATAAAGCTACTAAACCTTTTATTTTTGAAAAAAAAATAGTTTATCTTATTAAGCAAGTTTGCTCGTTCTGATAATATAGACATTATGTTGATGGCATCACCAGCAAAGTAAAGTTGATTATCATAAATCACTAGCATACCATCGTCAAAGTTAATACCCAAATCATAGGCTTGAGCGTTAAGATTTTTATGGTCTCTTATATTGATTAACTTAACTTTATATCCTTTTTTTCTAATATCGATTATTTTTATATAGTTTGTGCAAAAAAAACAATCGCCATCAAAAAGTATGAATATTTCATTAATACTTTGTTTTTTAAGATTATTTATGTCTAGTTCCATAAATTAATTTAAATCTACTTTAATAGTTTTTTGTTTAAGGATGTTATATGTAATTTTATTTTTTTTTAAACTCAAATCACATACTGACTCATATGTGAATAAATAATACCTTATTTTCTTTTTATCTAAATTCTCAAATTTTTTGTCTCTTTTAAGACTATAAATATGATGTGGGTACAAATTATAATTTATATTTGGATATTTTAGATGATAATTATGAATTTTTCTCATTGTATTTTTAAATTTTTTTCTAGTCTCTTTATAATTATCGTTTTTTTTATAACCTATATCCTTACATAATTTGTATCTTTCGCTTTTTTTTGTATAAGTTTTAGAAAAGAGCCCTCCAACTTCCAAAACATCATTATAAATTTTAGGTATTTTAGCTTTAAAAAAAAAACTAGAGCCTAAAAAATAGTTATTTGGTACAAGTATTTTTTCTTCTTTTGTTACTGCAAAGACATCTACTTTATGACCATAGTCTAGGTCAAACCAACCTAGCTTAACTACGAAAAAAAAATGTGGTGCAATTAATATTAGTAAAGTAAAAAAAATCTTTTTATTTTTGTGTGGTAAAGTTATTTTTTTTAATAATAAAAAAAATGCGATATTAAAAAGCATCCATTTATAAAATATAATATCTGCAACTATATATACCATTAAGTGAAAAAAATCGTAAATAATCAGTAAAGATAATGATAATTTTCTAGAAAAAAAACATAACAAACAGAGAAACTGCGTTATTACAACTGTAGCATTCAATAATATATAGTTCTCTGAATATAAATTATAGATACTTGAAAATGATAGGGTATCTAGGAAATAAAAATCATGTAAATTTAAATAAATTCTAGAAGCTATAAGGTTCTGCGTTTGATTTTCAAGTATCCATGATAATAAATTTTCACCTATAGTAACTTTTTTAATTGATGAAAAAAAATAATTTGAAAAATGAACTGCCAGTCCAGCAAATAAGAAATCTTTACTCTCAATATTTTTAAAAAGATTTTTTACATTGGTGAAGTATTTTTGCTTTTTTAAAAAACTTAAAATTACTATCGAAGATATAAAATAAATGGACACCTCTAGAACAGGCAACCAGTCAGTTTTAGTTTTAGTTATCCCTTCCAATAATATTTGTGAAGTGGAATAGTTTAAAAAATAACCACCTATTGAAATAATTGAAAAAGCAGGGGATACAAATATACCAACAATCGATACAAGACATAAATATCTAATACTGTAGTTTAATAATAATATTAAATTGAATGTCGTATCGTTGTCTATAAATGTAACGGCCGGTTTCTGAAAAAAAGTTATCGTCGCAGATGATACACTGATGAATATGATAAAATACTTTAAATCTTCGTCTAAGTCTTTATAAGAAATAGAATAATTTAAAATTATATAAACAAGAAAAAAAATATAAGATAAAGTTAAATAAATATTAAAAATACTTGTAGATGTGAGTATATCTCTAAAAAAATGAAAAATAAAAAAAGAACTAATTATGCATAAAATAAAAAAAAGGTTATTATTGTATAAAATATTTTTTGTATTTTTTGTTAATAAAAACATAATAGTTTACCTGTATAAACAAATTTAAATGAAAAATAAAATTCCAATTTCTAAGGTTAAATTTTCAAAAAATGAAATAAATGACTTGTTAAAGGTAATAAAATCAGGTTGGATTGTTCAAGGACCTAAAGTTAAATTATTTGAGACAATGTGGTCTAAATATATAGGTGCAAAGTTTTCTATTGCAGTAAATTCATGCACCAGTGCACTTTTAATATCAATTTTAGCATCTGGTATAAGAAGAAATGATGAGGTGATAGTTCCATCTTTTACTTGGGCTTCAACGGCAAATATTGTTGAGCAAGCAGGTGGCAAAGTTGTATTTTGTGATATTTCGCTTAAAGATTTTAACATTGATACCATACAGTTAAAAAAAAAAATTAATAAAAAGACAAGATTTATAATACCAGTTCACCTTTTTGGAGCTCCGTGTAATATGGATGAGATAAAAAAAATAATTAAAGGAAAAAAAATTAAAATTATCGAGGATGCAGCATGTGGGCATGGGGCATTTTTTAACAAAAAACATGTCGGAACTTTTGGAGTTGCTGGATGTTTTAGTTTCCACCCAAGGAAAATCATTACAACTGGTGAGGGCGGTCTAATTTCTACAAACAACAAAAATTTTTATGAGAAATGTAGAAAATTAAGGGATCATGGTCTAAGCTTTAATGATCTTTCAATGCACAAACATGGTAAACCTTATGATATGGCAGATCATACGGAAGCCGGTTTTAATATGAGGTTGACAGATATTCAAGCTTCATTAGCTATTGGTCAAATACAAAATTTCAACAAAACTCTTAAAAAGAGACAAGAATTAGTAAATTATTATAATCAAATTTTAATTGATAATAAATCTCTTAAAATACCTTTAATTGAAAAAAGCAAAATACACTCTTACCAAAGTTATGTGATCTTAATAAGAAAATTCAATACAGTAGATAAAAATCGTGCTTTAAGAAATTTAATAATGCAAGATTTGAAAAAAAAAAATATTCAAACACGGCCTGGAACACATGCGATCCATTTGTTAAGCTATTACAAAAAAAAATACAAAATAAAGAAAAAAGATTTTAATAATTCATATATCGCTCATAACAATACAATCTCATTGCCACTATATGACGGGTTAAAAAAAAAACAAATTCAAAAAATCTGTAAGGTGATTTTAAAGCATCTAGGCTAAAATAATGTGTGGCATCTGTGGATATATAGATTTTAAAACCAAGATAAATTCTAAAAATAATATTTTAAAGATGAATAAATCTTTATCTCATCGTGGACCAGATGGTGAAGGTACCTGGATTTATAAGAATATTGCTTTTGGTCACAAGAGGTTGTCAATTGTAGACTTGTCTAAAAAAGCAAAACAGCCAATGATTAGTAATGATGGTAACATTATTATAAATTATAATGGTGAAATATACAATTTTTTTGAAATAAAAAAAAAATTAATAAAGAAAGGTTATAAGTTTATTTCTCATTCAGATACTGAAGTTTTTCTGAATGCTTGGCACTGCTGGGGCAAGCATTGTTTGGTAAAATTTAACGGAATGTTTGCTTGTGTTATTTACAATAAAAAAGAAAATAAAATTTTTTTGATGAGGGACAGATTTGGTTGCAAACCCCTCTATTATACATTAGACGATAAGTATTTTATTTTTGGTTCTGAACAAAAAGCTATCTTAAGTTTTCCTTTTTTTAAAGACAATATAGATAAAGTTGGTTTGGTTGAATATTTTACATTTCAAAATTTTTTTTCTAATCGCACCTTTCTTGAAAATATAAAATTATTTCCTGCAGGATCTGTCGGAGAAATTGACCTAAATATTGAAAAGAAAATTTTAAATATAAAAAAGTTTTGGGACTTCAATTTTAATATTATTGACTATAAAATCTCATATGAAGATTATCAAAAAGAAACTTTAAGATTATTAAAAAATTCAATTAAATTGCAAATCAATTGCGATGTAGAATTGGGCAGCTACTTGAGTGGAGGAATAGATTCATCTTTAATAGTTGCAATAGCTTCTAAAATGAAAAAAAATTTTAAAACATTTACTTGTGGATTTAATACGAAGAATGTCAGTGAATGGGAAATTTCGTTTAATGAAACATTTAAATCAAAAGAAATATCAGAGCAATTTAATACAAACCATTTTCAGAAGATTATAACGCCAAAAAATTTTGAAAACAGCTTGAAAAAAATTTCCTATCATTTAGAAGAGCCAAGAGTTGGTCAATCATATCCTAATTATTTTGCAGCAAAATTAGCTAGTAATCATTGCAAGGTTGTTTTTTCAGGTGTTGGTGCGGATGAAATTTTTGGGGGATATCCTTGGAGATATATGTCAACCGAAAAAAATATTTCACATAAAAAATTTATAGACAATTATTATCTTAAATGGAAAAGGTTGCTCAGTAATTCAGATTTAATAAAATTAATGCCTAAATTAAATGTTGAAAACATAAATACAAAAGAAATTTTTTCAGAAGTTTTTAGAAATATTTCAAAAAAGAAATATAACAATAAAGACTGCTTAACTAATTCACTCTATTTAGAATCTAAAACTTTTCTACATGGCTTATTGTTAGTTGAAGATAAATTGGGTATGGCACACAGCATTGAAACAAGATTTCCATATCTAGATAATTCATTGGTAGATTTTATCTCTAAGTGCCCACTTAAATATAGAATTCCCGAAGTAATAAATTTTTTGAATGAAAATGAGTTAGCTACCAAAACTAATTTTAAAAGGGTCTATAGGAATAAATTAATTTTAAGAAAATTATCATCAAAATATTTTAAAAAAAATATATCAAAATCCAAAAAGCAAGGTTTTTCCTCTCCAGATTATACATGGTTTAAAAAGCAGTCAAAAAATTTGTTACTTAAATTTCTAAATAAAAAAAAATTATTAGAAAAATATATTAATAACAAAAAACTTAAAGTATTGTTTGAGGATCACTTATTTCGTAGTATTAATAGAAGATTATTTATATGGTCTATTTTTTACTCTGAAAATTATTTAAAAAATTTAAAGAAGTATAAAATTAAATTTTAAATGATTAATGTAGTTTTTTTTGGAACAACAAAATTATCTTATCAATGTTTAAATGCTATAAAAAATATTGTAAATATAAAACTAATAGTAACAACACCAAAAAAATTTAAGATCAGTTACAATAAAAAAAAAATTAATAATTATAATTATTTTAATTTTAAAAATAAATTCTCAAAAAAAATCGATGTTAAGGTTGTTTCTAACATGAAAAAAAAAATATTATTAAAAAAATATCAACCAGATATTATAATTGTTATTGGATGGTATTATAATATTCCAAATTATATCGTTGATAATTTTTGTACTATAGGCCTTCATGGGTCCTTATTGCCTAGCTATAAAGGGGGAGCTCCTTTAGTTTGGTCTTTAATAAATGGAGAAAAGTTTACTGGAGTAACTTTATTTAAATTATCAAATAAAGTAGATCGAGGTAAAATATTATTACAAAAAAAAATCTTAATTAGAAAAAAGGAAGAAATTAATGAATTATTAAATAAAGCAAGTAAAGCTTCAACTAAAATTCTAATTAAATTTTTAAAAAACTATAAAAAGAATAAAGAGCTTAACTTCTTAAAAAATAAATTTAATCCATCTTACTTCCCTCAAAGAAAACCCGAAGATGGAAAAATTAATTGGTCCATGAAAGCTATATACATTGATAGATTTATAAGAGCACAGTCAAAACCTTATCCAGGTGCATTTACTTTTTTGAATAAAAACAAAATTTATATTTTTAAATCAAAAATAATAAAAAAATTACCAAAAAAATATTTAGTAAAAGAAAATTTTTATAAAAAAAAAAAATAAGATATATTTCAAATCTTCAGATTATTTTATTCAACCAATTAAATATTTAATAAAAAATGAGAATAAATCAAAATGAAATTTGTTGAATGCTCTAAATGTTTGTTAAATTCAAACTATTATCCCATCAAAGTTGATAATAGTGGAATTTGTAATTATTGTGTTCAGATTGATCAATTAAAAAAAGAATATGGTACAGGCAATAGCTCAGGAAAAGCAAAATTACAAAAAATCATTGATGAAATTAAATTGTTAGGAAAAGAAAAAAAATATAATTGTATTTTAGGAGTTAGTGGTGGAACAGACTCATCTTTTTTACTTTATAAGGCAGTAAAAGAATGGGGTTTAAAACCTTTGGCTGTACATTATGATAACACATGGAATACTTCTACTGCATCATCAAATATTTATAAACTATGTAAACTACTAAACGTAGATCTTTACACTTATGTAATAAATAACAAGGAGGCAGATGATATATATTTATCTTTTTTGAAGTCTGGTGTTCCAGAACTTGAGGCATCAACGGATTTAGCTTATGCCTACATTTTAAGAAAAGTCGCTAGAGAAAATAAAATAAAATTTGTTCTAGAAGCACATACATTTGTTAACGAAGGTATTACACCAATTAACGTAAATTACTTTGATGGAAGATATATAAAAAATATACATGATTCTTATGGATCAGTTAAAATGCAAACATATCCACTTTTAACTTTGTCAAAATTTTTATATTCAGTTTTTTTTGATAGAATTAAATTTGTCAGACCTCTATGGTATATCAACTATCAAAAACATAATGCTATTGATTTCTTAACCAAAAAGTGTGATTGGAAATATTATGGTGGTCATCATTTAGAAAATAATATGACATCCTTTTATCATTCTGTTTTTTTACCAGAAAGATATAAAATTAATTTAAAAATTAATACTGTAGCTTCTATGGTTAGAGAAGGATGGTGTTCTCGAGAAGAAGGAATTGATAAAATGAATAATGACCAGAACAATTTTAAAATTAAAAAATATGTTCTTAAAAGATTAAATCTTTCATCTGAAAAATATCTCGAGTTAATTTCTCAAAAAAAAAAAAACTGGAAAAATTTTAAAACTTACAAGAATTTTTTTGAACTTTTTAATTTCTTTTTTTTCATTGCATTAAAATTAGATTTAATTCCAAAGAGCTTTTATATTAAGTATTGCAAAAAAAATGATTAGTATAATTAATTTAGGGTATGGAAATGTTGGTTCATTAAAGAATATGATTGAATTTTTAGAGTTTGACTGCAAAATAACCTCTGAACCTGATGATATAATTAACTCAAAAAAAATAATATTACCTGGTATAGGATCTTTTGATTATGCAATGAATGAATTAAATAAACATCCTATTTTAAAAGAAAAAATTATAGAACATGTTCTTAAAAAAAAAATTATTCTTGGTATATGCTTAGGCATGGCACTAATGTGCAAAAAAAGCGAAGAGGGTATTTTAGATGGATTAGGATTTATTGATGGGGAGGTAATTGAATTTAAAAAAGAAAAATATTTGAAAGTACCTCATATAGGATGGAATAAAATAAAAATAAAAAAAAATAGAAGTATTCTTAAATATTTAAATTACGAAGAAAGGTTTTATTTTGCTCATTCTTATTATTTAAATGTAAAAGATAAAAATTATGAAATGTTATCAACTACTTATGGAGAAGAATTTACATCTGGTTTTTCATTTGATAATATTTATGCAGTTCAGTTTCATCCAGAAAAGAGCAATAAATCAGGAATGAAATTTATTAAAGGTTTTTGTGAGTTATAACATTGTTAGAGAAAAGATTAATACCTGTTTTACAACTGCTTGATGAAAGATTAGTTAAAACTATAAAATTTAAAAAACCCCAATACATTGGAGATCCAATTAATACAGTTAGAATATTTAATGAATACGAGGTAGATGAAATTATATTTATAGATATCAAATCTGGAAAAGACATCAATTTCGATTTATTAGAAAAAATATCTACAGAATCATTTTCACCTCTTACTTATGGAGGCGGTATAAAAAAAATTGATCAGGCAGAAAATATTTTTAAATTAGGATTTGAAAAAATTATAATAAATTCACTATTGTTTGAAAATGAAAATGAGGTCATTAAAATGATAAGTAAGTTTGGAAGTCAGGCAATAGTAGCTTCAATTGATTATAAAAAAATCAATAATTGCAATAAAGTTTTTACTCACTCTGGACAAAAAGATGTAAAAATTAATTTGGAAATAGCTATCAAAAATTGTGAAAAACTTGGTGTAGGTGAAATTTTTTTAACAAATCTTGATTTAGAAGGTACTTGGAGTGGTCCAGATTTAAATACCATTAAATTATTTTCTAAAAACTTTAGAACACCAATTATTTATAATGGTGGATGTCGAGACTTAAAAGATGTGAAAGAGCTTTTTGAGCTTTCAAGCATATCTGCTGTTGCAGCTGGTAGCACTTTTGTATATCAAAAAAAAAATTGCGGTGTATTAATTCATTACGAAAAAGTACCAGAGAAATAATGAAAATTTATTTACATATTGGTCTTCATAAAACCGGGACAAAATTTTTTCAAAATAAAATTTTTAAACAAATTAAAGAAAAAAATTTTGTTTATAATCCAGATTATCTAACCCAATATATTTGTGATTTATTAAAATGTGAAAAAAAAGATGAAAAAAAAGTTTATCAAAATATTCAAAAGGAAAAAAAAAAATTTAGAAATAAAAAAGTTTTAATTTCAAGGGAAATTATGTGTGGAGATTTATTTTCAGGATATAATAATTTTAAAATTAACATAATAAAATTAAAAAAAGCATTCCCAAAGGCTAAAATTATTATTTTTTTAAGGAATCAAAAAGATTGGATAGTATCTTGTTATAAAGAATCTGTCTTTTCTCACCATTATCAAAGTTTTGAGAGTTTCTTTAATTCTAAAAATTTTTTTTTAGGATTCGATTACTCTAATTTAAATTATTTATATTTTTTAAATTTAATAAATAAAAATTTTAAACAGAGTAAAATTTTTTTGTATGAGGAATTTAAAAATAATCCCGATATTGTTATTTTAAAATTAATCAAATTTTTGAGTATTCCCCAAATACGTTACAAATTTAATTATAGTTATGAAAACAAAGGTTATAATTCACTAATTATAAATTTTTTATTAATTAGATATAAAATCCTTACTTTTTTTGGATTAAAGAATTTTATACATAGACCTATATATTATTTTGGAAAAAAATCTATTCCAGCAGGTTTTAAAGAATTTTCTTGTTTACCTCATAAATATTGGAAAGGCTTCTACAATGATAATGAGGAATTAAAAAAAAAATATTACAGTGAACTAAACATTTTTGAAAAAGTTATATTAATGAGTAAATTAAAGTTTTTTTTAAAAATATTAAATAATTTTTTACCAGAATATTTCTTTAAAAATAATTATGATTTAAATAAAGAAAAAAAATTATATTATAAAATGATTAACTTAAAAATATTCAGAAAATTTAATTTAAACAAAAAAGTATTCAAAAAATATTATTTATGATTTTTTTTAATTTATTTTTCATTTTTATATCTTCTTTTTTTTCAAGATATCTTTTTTCTAAAAATATTCAAAATTCAGATGAATGGCAGGTTGAGTACTATTTATTTATTCAAAACAAAAAATGGATTAATACAAAAGTTATTCGTTCAATAAAAGATGGTTATATGGGTATGCCATTCTTTTTTTATTTTTTAATATCTAAAATTTCAAAAAAAGTAATTATTAGATATAAAAAATATATTGGAATTTTTTTCGATATTATTGTCTGTTATTCAATATATTTTTTATCTCAAGTATATTTAAAAGTAGAAAATAATATTTCTTTATTACTATGTCTTTTAATATTTGTTACAAGCCCCGCTTTACATGCTTTAACCGCTAGATTAGATAGTCTGAAGGCTAGATCATTTGGTTTATTTTTATCATTTTTATATATGATCAGCCTTTATGAAGTAACTTTAGGTAATTATTACTTTATATTACCATCAATTTTATTTATTTATATAACATTCATTTCCTCCTCTTTTTCAATGCAGTTTTGTATTTTTTCGACAATTATTTTGGCTTTTATTTACTTGGATATATTTATATTAATTCCCTTGCTCGGATTATTGATAATAGGATTGCTTAGTGGCTCAGGAGTGAAAGAAGTTTTCTATCACAAAATAAACCATTATTTATGGTACTTTAATAATTATGAAGGAACAACTGCTGAGGGCAGAAATAATATAAAAGATTTTCTAAGTTTGCCATTTTTACTTTTTTTTAGAAAAAAAAAATTTTTAAAAATATTTTTTAAAAAAAATAGCTTCATATTATTATTTTTAAATTCACCATCATTAATATTAGTTATTTTTTTTTTGCAAAATGCAGACACACACCAATATTCACCTTTTTATCTATATTGTTATAATATTATTATAGCTTCTTTTATTATATTTTTTGTAACTTCATTAAAGCCTTTTTTATTTTTAGGTCAGGCGGAAAGATACTTTGAATATACTCTTCCATTTATAGTTTTATACATCATGCATAATTATTTATATGAACATTTTGTATTACTAAATTTGATTATAGTTATTTTTCAAATTTTAATAATATTTATTTATTTTTATATAAAAAATAAAAAAACAAAAAATTCTTACTCATTTTTAAATGATGAAGAGCTAAAAAAAATTGTTAAAAACATAACATCTAAAAATAAAAAAATTAATGTTTTATGTATACCAATTAAATTTGCTTTCAAATTTTTCTTTTTAACAAAAAATAATATTTATTTTTATTTTCCTTGGATAATGAAAAATTTTAAAATTGATGGTTTTCAATATATGAAGAATGATTTATGGAAATATAACTTTCCAAAAACAAAAATAGATAATTTAGTTAAAAAATATAAAATTGAATATTTAATTATATTAAATAAACATCAAAAACATTATAATTTAAATAATTTAAAAATAGTTCTTAAGGAAAAAAATTTTACATTACTAAAAATAATTTGATTAAAAAATTTAAAAAAAATGTTACAAAGTCTCAACATCGTATGTTGAGTATAGCAATTATAGGTTTAGGATATATTGGAAAAGTTCATTTAAAAGCTTTGTTAAATACAAAACAAAAATATAAGATATTAGGATATTATGACATCAAAAATTATAGTACAGATATATTTGCATATAAACACTTAAGCGATTTATTTGCAGACAATCCAGATGTTGTATTAATATCAACACCATCTTTTAATCATGTGAATTTAGCAAAAAAATGTATTAATAATGGAATTAAAAATATTGTAATTGAAAAACCAATCTCCTTTAAAATTAGAGAAATTAATGAATTGGAAGAAGTTTCAAAGAAAAAAAAAGTAAATATATTTCCCATAAATCAACTTAGATTAAAAAAAAGTATACTTAAGTTTAGAGAAATAATTAAAAAGAAAAAATTAGGTAAATTGTTTAATTTAAATGTTAATTCTTTTTTGAATAGAAACAAAGAATATTTTAAAAACAGTACTTGGAAAGGAAAAAAAAAAATATGATGGTGGCTTTCTTTTTAATCAATTTTATCATCATATTGATTTAATTTGTTGGTTAATTGGAGTGCCAGATAGTTTTAAATGCAAAATGTTTTCAGTAAACAACCAAATGAAAGACACGGGTAGTATTCAGTTTTTTTATAAAAAATTGAAAATATTAGTTAACTTCAATTTTACAATTTGTGTTTTCAAAAAGAATTATGAACAAACTATAACTGCCTTTTTTAATAAAGGCACAATTCTTTTAGATAATAATTTCAATAATATAAAAGAAATAAATCCAAAAGATTTAATAGAAAAGAAAACAAAAAAAATTTTTAAAAAAGAGGATGACTTTATTTTGTTTTACAACCAATTATATCGTTTTTTAAAAAAAAAACGTCAGACTTATCCATCAAACTTAACTGAAGCTAAGCAAAATATAAAACTTATCACTGATTTATATAAAATTTCTTAATTTATTTAAATTTAACAATAGCTTCATTTATGATTTTTTGACATTCCGTATTTATATTTGAAGTCCAATTGGTATTGGAACTTTTTTTCATAAACAAGGTGTCTTTAAACGAAAAATCTTTTTTTACTAAATTATGTTTTAAAAATATATCAACAACCCTGCAAGTTATCCATTTTTTTTTCTTTTCTTGTTTTGTATGATCATAATCATCAATAATAATATAACCATCATTTTCTACATGTTCATAAAAATAGCTGAAATCTCTATGCAATAGTCCATCAGCATCAATAATCAAAAAATTTATTTTTTGATTATTTAAAAATTTTTTTGCTTTTATATAACTTTCGTCGTTTAAAACTTCCGGAATTAAATTTATATATTTTTCTACTTCATATGATTTTAAGTTATTAGTTAAAATTTTGTAATTATCATTGTAGTTTCCATATCTTGACCTTGAACCATCAAAACATTTTTCAAATACTATTATTTTACCATTTCCATTATTTTTTTTTATACCTAGAGCTACTGATATAGACACTGCACCATGTGCACCACCAATTTCTAAAAAAATTGCATTTTTATTTTTACGGCCAAGATCATAAAATATTTTATAAAGCATAGGGTCAAGCATGCCATTAGTAGAAGATTTTATCTTAAAGAATCTAGAATATAATAATCTTTTGAGGACTTTTTTTAGTAAATGTATTACTTTCATAAATATGAATAATATTATAAATTTTTTTGATGAATGTAATATTAAAAATATTCAATACTGTCTATGGAAAAGTACTGACCAGGTTCAAACATCAATTGTAGGTAAAACTGATTTTGATATATATATAAAAATTGAAGATTTCGAACAATTTAAAAAAATTTTAAAAAAATTTAATTTTTTTTTCACTGTAGCTCCAAAAAATAAAAAATATTTGAAAAATGAATTTGATGCATTTTTTCTAGATGAAAAATTGAATCTTATTCATTTCCATTTATATACTTCCATTATTATTGCAGATAAAACTAAGAAGAATTTAGAATTTAAATTAAGGGAAGAAATTTTTAGTTCTCTAATTAGTTGTGATAATACTAAAATTAAACTAATAAACCCTAAAATTGAACTATTTTTGTTATTAACTCGTTTTTATTTTAAATTAAAAAAACGAACAAATAATAAAAAATTACTAAAAGAACTTAACGATCAGTATAACTTTTTGAAAAAAAGATTATCATTAAGAACTCTTAGAGTTGATTTGCCATTAATAGAAAATAATTTAGAATATGTTAATTATGAAATAGTAAAACATTTTTTTAATTCAAATAGAAAAAAAATTAATAATTTTTTCTACAAAAAAAACCAAAAAAATAAATTTACTTTATTTGCTCTAAAAAAAAGGACATTAAAAGAAAATGGAATAATTATTGCTTTTGTAGGTCATGACGGCTCCGGAAAGACAACACTTGTAAAAAATATATTTGAAATATTAAAAAAAAAAATATTAATCAAAAAATTTTATTTGGGTAAAGTAAAAAATATAAATAATATTTTATTAAGATCTATTGTTAATTTTTTTAATAAAATTTATAAACTTGCAATAATACATTATTATAAAAGACGTGGTTATTTAGTTGTAATAGATAGGTACCCACAAGCTGAAAAAAACTATAATGACGGTCCAATTTTTAAAAAAAATAAATATAATTATTTTTATATTATCGAGAATAAATTTTATAAATTTTTAACAAAATATTTTGTTCCAGATATTCTTTTCAAGATTATTTGTGATACAGAAAAAATCATAAATAGAAAACCAAACCTGAATGTAGATTTGTTGGATAAAAAGAATTCACATATAATAGAGCATTCTTTTAATTCAAAAAAAATTGAATTTTTAAATGGGATGAATAATAAATCTCAAAATATAAGATATATATTTACAGAAATAATTAATTATTATGGAAAAAATTAAACAGATTAATTTCTTAGGACCAACAGGAGTTGGGAAAACTACAATTATTAAAAAATGTTTAGACATTAAACGTTACCATAATGGCTATTTAAAAGTTAATGATAACGAGATCAGGCTGAGACCTAGATTTAATTTTGATTTTTTAAATAACAATAGAATTAAAAGCATACTTTTTAGAAAATCAAAAATTAAAAGTCTATTTTATAAAAATTTTAGCATTAAAAGATCAATTTATAATTTTATAGAAACTTCTAATGAGGATAGTTTTTTTTTAAAAAAATTAGTAGAAAACTTAGGTAAGCAAAATAAAATTTCTATTACTAATATTAATTTAATCCATCAAATAGTTTATAATCTATATTATAAAAGAAATTTTATAATAAAAAATCAAATATTATATTCTGAAAATAATTTTATGCTTAATTATTTATCTTTAATAAGTGAGTTTGAAAATTACAAAGATTTTATAAATGAAATTGATTTTTCGATTTTCAAAAAAGATATTTTTATATATTTAACAAATTCTTTAGATGAAATTTATTCAAGATATATTAAACGTAATATGAAAATTATAAGATTATATAATAAGTCAGAACAAGAAATCAGAGACTATATTTCAAGTAGAATTGATTTTGATAATAATATGTTAAATTATTTGAAAAATTTTATAAGCATACATATTGTAGAGTCTAACAGTTATGCAGTTGAAAATATTAATAGAATTTTAGATAAAAAATATACTGATATTAAATAAATCGCGTTTATCATAACACTTTTGCCAGTTTTTCTAAAATTTTTGTGTCTATTCTTTTGTCAGAATTATACAAACTACTTACAAAACTTAATCCATCTTTTGAAATCTTTGTGTAATCTTTAAAATTATTTAATCTTTTAATATTATTTTCTAAATCATTATTGTTTGAATATGGTAACAAAAAACTTATTTCTTTATGATCGAAAAACTTTAAAAGCTCTTCATATAAATTATTTTTAATTATTACTGGAATTCCTAAATTTAAAGCATCCATCATTGAGTTTGATATGCCTTCGTGATGTGATCCTATTATATAGCAAAAACCATTGAAATTTTTTTGGATGTTCAAATCATTCACAGAGAAATCTTGTAATTTTATTTTATCATTTAGATTATTGGAATTTATATATGATGAAATTTTTTCTTTTGTAGAACCTTTGCCATAAAAAATAACACCTAAATTATATTTATCTATTATTAATTTTAAAGATTTTATCATACCTATGTGATTTTTTTGAGGTTCAAATCTACTAAAATTTAAAATAGTTTTAGTCTCATAGTTTAATTTTATTTTATCTGTACTTATTTGATTGGGTTCTATCAAATTAAAAACAAATTCAGAATTTAGATTGATGCTTTCAAAATAATGTTTGGTATTTATTGAATTGGTGAATATATAATCCGCATATTTATAAAGATAGTTAATTGCAAATTTATGTATTTTGGTTTTTTTTAAAAAATAAAAATTTATGTCATTTCTTTCATTTATTATAAGTATAGATTTTATTATTTTTAATTTTTTTAAAAAGCACATAATTAAATTTGCTGAGGGTAAAAAACTTACTATAGCTTTAGGGTTTAGTTTAGAATTCTTTATAATGTAGGTAAATAATAATATTTTTTTTAAAAATCTAAAAAAATCTGCTAAAGAACCTAAATATAACAATTTAGATATTACTACCAAAAGTTTTATAACTGGACTTAATATCAATTTATCCAATAATTTTGGATAGTGTTTGCTAATATTTAATAATTTAACATTAGAATTTAATGTATAAATCGAATCTATATTCCTAAATTCAAGTGACCCAAATAATAAAATTTTTTTTTGATAATTATTAATTATTTTATCAATAATTTTTACAACTTGAGATTGGGTTCCACCAAATGTTTTAAGATGGGGTAAGAAGAATGTTATATCCACAGCACCCAAATAAAATTTCTTCAATTTTGTTATATTTTCTTTTTTTTGTCTTAATTTTTGATCCCTTGCTATTTTTAAATTCTCCATATCTGGGTTTTCAGTTTTTTTGTTTAAAAAATATACGTTTATCCCAGTAAAAATAATTTTAATTAGATCATTAAAAATTAACAATGGGTCAGATTTATAAAAATGCCAATTTCTTTTATATTTGTTTAGTGGCCATAACCATTTGGATATAAATTGGTTATAACATTTTAAGTTTGAGTCGATAAATATTTTATTTTTAAATTTGAGTTTTGATGTTAATAATTCTAAATCAGTACTGTACATAAAAAAATTTTTCTCTTCATAAATAATTAAATTATCAAATAATTTTTCTTTTTTTAACAAAGCATCAAAAGACAAATAATTATCTATTTCGAATTTTTTATTTGAAGTAATAAAAATTTTTAAACTTTGTCCAAAAGTATTGAGTAATTTTTTCTCGAGGTTAATTATCTCGTTTAATGAAAAATTTGAAAATATTAATATTTCTTTTAATTTATCTCTATTAAAAGTATTTAATAATTTTTTTTCATTATTTTTGTAATAATAATCTAATTTTTCTTTATCCTTTTCAAAAATCTCAATATTATCTTTTATTAAATATTCAGAAAGTTCTTTGAATATGTTTATGAATTCGTCACTGTCTTTTTTTGAAATTAAATTATAATATTCTAGTTTGTCTTCTTTAATATTATATAATTGATACTTATTTGTATCATAGTAATAATATAATTTAAAATTTTTATAAACAATCACAGTTATTTTTCCGACTTGCATTTGAAGCCTGTTATCTGATCTTATAAATATCTCTTCATATTTTTCTGATTTAAAAATATTAATTAAGCTATATTCATATGGATGTTTGCTAATTTCTAAGACATCAAGAATTGTAGCTGGTAATTGTTTAAGTGATACTCTAAAATCAATTTTTTTAGGATTAGAAATTTTTTTAGGTAATTTTATAAGTAGTGGAACTTTAATATTATCCTCTGTCATTATTAAATCATGTCGTTTATTTTCTATTTCATTAGGATTCATGAGATTTGGATCAGGATATCCATGATCTGAATTAAAGATAATCATTGAATCATCATACAATTTATTTTTTTTTAAAAAATTAATTATATTTTCTAACTTTAGACTTAATAATTCATCACCTCGGCAATCCAACCAAACAGTGAAAAGGTTATTAGTGTTTTGAATATCATTTTTATTTATTATATTTTCAACAACTTCTAAGCATTCAGAATTTGTCCAATTGTTTGCGTGACTTAGATTTTTTATAAAATGTTTTTTTTCAATAGGATAAATAAACTCCCTTAACATTTCCCTCGCTCTTTTTGAGTTATCAATTGTCCAAATATTAAAATCTTTTTTTTTTAAAAATTTTTGAATAGAAGTAATTTTATCTGAAAATTCCCAATCAGAAAAATTTCTTGCTATTTCATAAGAATCTTTTCCAGAAAACATTGACGAAGCAGACATAATAGTGCTGGGAGCAGATGTGTAAGCATTATTAAAATCAAAAAAATCTGGTAACTTGTTATATATATTTAATCTAAATCTCTCGTCGCCTTCACCATTATAGGATCTAACTGAATCAGTGATAAACCAAAATACATTTTTGGGTTTCATTTAATTTTTTTAAGAAATCCAAATGGACTTTCTGTTGTCATTGCTTTGTAATGCCATTTATCAACTAACTTAAATCTTTTATCTTTTGATTGAAAAGATTTAATAGCTGTTAGAGGACTGTTTCCTTTATTAAAGTTTCTATTTGCTGCTCTTTTTGATTGCCAATCATTTAGAAAAAAGTTTCTTGGCATTTCTTCAATAATTGTATCAGTACATATTAAATATGAACCTTTAGAGACAATTTCAGAATAAAGTTCTAATTCTTTAAGAACATGATTGTGTGAATGATCAGAATCTAAAATTACCATTACTTTTTTGTTTTTAGAAATTTTTTTTAATTTTTTTAAAATTTTACTATCTATTGATGAGCCTTTAATTACTTTAATATTTAATTTTTTAAAAATTTTTTCACAATTTTTTTCATTATGTTTTCTAAAATCTATTTCAACACCAATTGTTTTAGCTTTTGAATTATACATTTTTTGCATAGATGCTAAAAAGCACAAACTTCCACCATGAGCAACTCCTGTTTCAATTATCAAATCTGGTTTTACTTCAAAAATAACTTCTTGAAGAACTATTAAGTCAGAGGGAAATTTAATTATTGGTATACCCATCCAATTAAAATTATAGATATAGCCAACATTTAATGCCTCTTGCGTAAATTTATAATTTATTCTTTTAAATTTCTTATTTTTAAATTGTTTGAGAATTCTTTTTTCTCTATCATGATAAAATTTTTTTAACACATTACTCATCATCTTCTATCTCGATAAAGTCACTATCACCAGTTTGATTATTATATTTTTGTAGTAATTTTTGAAGGGTCTTTTTATTATAAAAATTAACATCCTTACAACTTATTAATTTTCCATTTTTTAAAACTATGATTTTATTCATATATTTTTGTACGTCATATATTTTAAACTTTCCAACAAAAATACAAATATTTTTTTTTTTTCTTATTAAAAAAAGTATTAATTATTTTTTTTGTATATTTATCTTTATCAAGGCCAAATGGCCAATTATCAAACATATAAATTTTATGACCTGTAAAAATAGTTATATAGAGAATTATTTGTCTATGAAATTTAGCAGAAAAATCGTAGAAATTTTTATTTAAATCTTTTTTAGTAATGTCAAAAAAATTTATTATTTTTTTTTTTATATACACGCCTCTATAAATACGGTCAATGTTATTGTTAAATGCAATTATTACATCCAAATAATTATCTAATGAAGCTCTTGGCAACATATTTTGTGGAAATTTACAAAAATTATTTGCGAAAATTGACTTTGAACATTTTAAATCCCCAAAGTCAAAATCAATCTTATTACTCAATATACCATATAAAGTTGATTTACCTGATTTTTTATTTCCTAATATTAAAATATTTTCAAAAGGCTTAATTTCGAAACTGACATTTTCTAAACCATAAAATTCATTTTTTTTTAATTGTTTTTTAAATTTTTTTTTAAAGAAAAAACTAAATAAAACCTCTAAATCATTTACTGGATAGGAGTATTTTTTATATAAATTTTTAGCGATTATCATTTTTTGTTTTTGTTCTAAGTACTATATACCAGGCATAAGTTTGTCCTATAGCCCCCTTAACTAAAGTTGAATTTATAATTTTTTGCCAATCTTTAAATTTAATAATAAATATTACAAATAATAAAAATGTAGCTGCAAATGAATAAAACGTGACAATTTCATTTTTTGTAAAATTTTCATAAATTAAAATATCTCTTCCTGCTGAAATTAAATAAGTAAATGGATTATATTTATTAATAATTTCAATTATACCAGATTTAGGCATAATATAGAATATTGGTGTACAAAATAAAATTATACCTCTCAAAAATTTCGAAATAAATCTTAAATCGAAAATTAGCATACCTGCAGACCCAAAAAGCATCGAAAAAATAGTACCTATAATAATTCCATTAGAGAATATTAATAAATAAATTGCGTATTTATAAATTTCAAAACTTTCAGCAAAATAATAATAAATAGCTGTGATTAAAATAATGTCAAAAATGAGAATTATGAATGATGTAAAAAAACATGCAAAAAATATTTGATAACTATTTATATTTATAGTCCTTTGAAGGATAAAGGATATTTGAATTAGTTTTTGTCCAGCATCAATACTTTCTGTTAAAGATCTAAAAATTACAAACGCAGGAATTACCCACATAGTATAGTGAATTTCAAATCCAAATTGTTGAAGATTTAACTGTTTGCTTGAAACTATTGTTGCAACAAATACGCTTATGGTAGGAAAAAAAGTCCAAAAAAAACTAAGATGAAATCTTTTAAATCTTCTATAAAAAAATATTTTAGACAAAAATAAAGATATTCTGATATGAGATTTTAATTTAGAGAAGATCATTTTTTATTTTCTTTTAATAATAGCAATGAATATTTTGTGAAATATTTCTCCAAGAATATTTTAGTCTTTCTGATTTGCAATTTTTAGTTAGTTTTTTGTATAATTTCTTATTACTTATCATTTTATTCATATTTATTGCCATAGTTTTTGAATTTTTTTTTGTTGATATTAGGCCTGTATTTTTAAGTATTGCTGGGTTATCCCCAACATTTGTTGAAATTACTGGAATACCACAGGCAATAGATTCAAGTATTACTTTAGGCAAACCCTCACTTACTGAGGAAATTATTAAAAATTTAGAGCTTTTTAAAAGTTTGAGAATTTTTTTTTGACTACAAAAACCTAAAAAAGAAACTTTTTTTTTTAATTTATATTTTTCAACTAATTTTGTAATTTTTTTAAATTCAAAATTTTCAATTATTTCACCACATATCAGTAAATTATATTGATTTTTTATATTACTTTTTTGATAAGCTTTAATCATGGTCGAATAATCTTTTTGCCATCTTATATTTCCAATTGCTAAAACAAATTTTTTTTTACTAAAGTTTTTATATTTAAAAATATTTAAATCTACACCATTACTAATATATTCACATTTTGTTTTTGGATAAATTTTATTAAATTTTTTTTTAAGGTTTATTGATACTGAAAAGACTAAATCAACAGATTTGATCAAATTTTGAAATAATTTTTTGTTTTTTAATCTTTTTATATCTGTACCACCAATCGATAGAAAAACCTTTTTATTAAAAATTTTTTTTAACAAAATACCGCAAAGTAAAAAATTAAGATTATGAATATGAATAAGTTTTATTTTTTGAAAATTAAAAATTAATTTACTTATAACTTTTATAAAGAAAATTATATTTGCTATTATTTTTAAAATTATAGCAATAAGGTTATTTAAAAAATTTTTATTTATTGATAATTCGGGGTAATATGTTTCGATATTTTTTGAGTTACTATTTTTTAAAATTTTGTATTTTGATTTTTTTGAAAAAATAATACTTTTATAATTGGAATACTTAGAAACCATATAGGTTTGAAGACCAATACTTTTATATTTTACATTTGGATATGTTCTGGTAATTCTAAGTATAGTCATTGTTTATATGAATAAGTATTTCAAAATTTTATTTTTAAATTCTATTTTTTTATTTTTTCTAATTGAGGTATTTTCATTTTTTCTTATTAAAAATCTACCAATCACGACAAGGCCTGTTTATAAAATTCAAGAAAGGCATCATTATGGTGATTATAATAAGTCATTTGGTGCTTGGCATTTACCAAATACCAAACATATCCATAAAAAATCATGTTTCGAAGTCAAATACTCATTCAATTCTGTGGGTGCTAGGGATATTGAAAGAAAATTAAAAAGTCAAAACAAAAATAGAACGATTGTAATTGGAGACTCTGTTGTTGAGGGTTATGGGGTCAGTAAAGATAAAAGAATTACTAATTTGCTCGAAAGAAAAAGTAATATAGATCATCTTAATTTTGGAACTTCTGGTCATTATGGTACTACACAATATTATTTAAACTATAAAAATCTGTCATCTTTTTATGAACACAATAAGTTAATAATTTTTATTACATTAGCTAATGATCTTGAAGACGATTCCTATAATTTTGGTAAAAGTTATCATAAAAATAGATATCGACCTTATTTATTGAAAAATCAAAATGAAGAATATGAGATTATTTATTTTGATAAAAAATTTTTTAAAAACAGTAGTTCTATTAAAAATGAAATAAAAAATTTTTTAAATAATTATACAAATTTTTATCACATATTAAGATACTTAAACTCTGCAATTAAATCAAAAAAGATTAAAAAAAACAAATCAGAAAAAATAAAAAATAATATAAATTTAAAAAATAATTCTACGTTATATTTTCCAAATGAAGAAAGTATAGATATATTAAAAAATAATATTTTTAAAATCAGTGAAATTGCAAAAAAAAAAGATGTTATTGTTTATCTCGTAGCAATAGGTCATAAAGATGAATTTAATGAATATTTTAAATCAAAAAAAATTTATCCAACTTTATTAGAACATTTGGAAAAAATATCTTTAGAAAATGGTATTACATTTATTGATGCTTTTACAAATTTAGAAATAGAAAAAAAAAACTTGGGAAATCATTTTTTCACCTGTGATTCTCATCATAATATTTTTGGTAATAGGGCAATAGCAGATTATTTATTTATGAATATTTATGAAAAAAATTAAAGCAGCAATTATAGGCACTGGTTTTGGTCATTATGATATTGTGAAGGCAATAAAGAGATTT
>MDTD01125678.1_pt1 | contig 24938 bp, 23 predicted proteins | sample 811221 | NCBI WGS metagenome assembly MDTD01 (sample SAMN05326646, study PRJNA326480) | marine metagenome | isolation source: seawater | place: Pacific Ocean: South West | collected 2011 | reverse complement strand
TTGGCCAGATAGCTCAGTCGGTAGAGCACTTGTCTGAAAAACAAGGGGTCGGCAGTTCGATTCTGCCTCTGGCCACAATAAACATAGGTTCTATTGTTCTTCACAAACAAATAAGAAAAAACTATGACTAAATATAGAGATTATATTTTAAGACATCGAGGACACTGTTAAGCAAACAATGATAAAATTTTAAAAATGGAAACCCTTTTAAGGCATGCATTAAAAATTTCGAATATAAATTCGGTTATTCATGTAGGGGGTCATATAGGACAAGAAGTTGATACATATAAATCTTTAGATTTCACAAGAGTAATTTATTTTGAACCCGTAAAATCATTTTCAGAACAAATTGCTCGTAAAATCAAAGGTTTAAAAAATTTTGAATTATTTCAATACGCATTGGGCAATGACAATTTTGAAACTCAAATATACCTTGCTGATAAAGGGGAAGGGGATAATTCGGGTAGTTCATCTTTGTTAGAACCAAGAGAGTCAGAAATAACTTTTTCAAATACTGAAATTATTAAAGTAAGAAAATATTCTGATCTAGGCATAGACAGTATTGACTGTGCGATAATTGACACACAAGGCTATGAGTTGGAGATTTTAAAAGGGTTTGAAAATAAATTAGATAGCTTCAAATTTTTGATTTTAGAATTTTCAAATTATGAGGGATATATTCGGCAAGTTTTATACAGTGATTTAAATATGTTTTTAAATAAAAACAATTTTGTTTTATTAAAACAATTCAAAAAAGTAAATAAAGTGATTCCATCAAAAAAATCTGGAAGTTACGGCGATGCTTTGTATATAAATACTAATTTATTGAGCAAATTACAAATTAAATTATTTGTGTATCGATACAAATTTATAAATAATTTTTTTATGGATTTTTTAAATAAGTTTTCTAAGATAACTTTTTACAAGAAATTAATTAAAAATATTTTAAAGTTATAAACATGGAAAATATTCGAGGATTTAAGAAATATATATTAAAAGCTATAAAGCTTTTTATAATTCTATTAAGTAATTTTGGAAGAAATCAAAAAATTATTTATAATCTTCTGATTTGGATAAATATCCAACAAGGAAAAAATGCTCCAATAAATAATGAAATGGAAGTTGATTTCGTAAGTAGATTTTTGGAGTATTTTTAATTTAAATAATTTTACGATCTTTAGATATACGCATAAGGGAAATTTAATTAAAGTCAAAAATTATACAGAATATGACGAGTTTTTCAGATATACAAATTATTTAGCAGTAAACAATAAATTTATAAATTAAATTAATTTATTTCAAAACTGTACTGATTTTTAGAGCTAAACTTTTCTTTTTTTCAATTAAAAAAATTTCAAATTTATTAATATTAAGTCATGATTTACCAATTATTTGGAGTAGATTTTGTTTTTGGCATAGAATTTTTTCAATTATGCTGCCTTGCTGCTTTATTAGGATTAATTTCGAAATATTCTATTGGAATTTTTAAGATTGCATATTTTTCAAACAATATTAATGAAGTATTAGTTTTTACGCTACTACCTTTAATAGGATTTGTAATTACCTCAACTATATCTAACAACATAGCTCTTTCCTTAGGAATGGTTGGGGCTTTATCAATTGTTAGATTTAGAACGCCGATAAAAAACCCATTAGAACTAGTAATATATTTCTATTTGATTACATTAGGAATCGTCATAAATGTAGATGCTAACCTAGCAATTAACTTTACTTTTATATTTATTTCTATAGTATTTTTAGCAGAAGTTTACAGAAAAATTAATGAAAAAATTCAAGGCAACAAGACAACCTATACAAATTGGAATTATTTTTTAAGAATTGAACTTATATCAGAAGCTATTGAATTAGATAGTTCAATTAATTTGTATCACAAGTCTTTTCAAAATAACAGTTATGTTTACAGCCTTGGTTTTGATTCTAAAGATTCTGCTTTTGATACTGTAAATGTTATCGATAGAAGTAGAATAATAAGTTATAACATTGATAGAGAAGACGAGTAAATTAATAAAATATTTTTTTTTATTTCTACTTCTTATACTATTATTTCAACCAAAAAGTTTTGATACTTTAAACAATAAAGAATTCGAAAAACTATCAACTTCAAGTTATGTATCCGATTCAATTGAGCCTTATTGTCAAGGTTTAAATTATAGAGATTATCAACAAACTAAATTATCGAATTTAACTGGCTTAGAAATTAATTTTATTGATAAAACTAGTTGGTACAAAAACATATTTTCCATTTACCAATCTAATGAGATTTTAATTTTTGATAAGAACAAAAAAAAGTATAAAGCTGAGATAATAGTATATTTTAAAAATGAAATTAGTTGCAATTTTATGGCAGAAATCAGAGTCAGTGGTGATTATCAAGATCATCTAAGAATGAGTGATCTTTCAACATCTCTAGACGTTTCTTTAACAACAGGAAATATTGATGGAATAGTAAAATTTAAATTGTTTTTACCTGAAACTAGAGATGGAGAATCTGAAATAATAATCTCAACTATCATGAAGGAGTTAAACTTTTTAGTTCCTAAGACCAGGTATATTAGTGCATCAATAAACAACCAACCCGAAATAGTATTTGTTTTTCAAGAAAAATTATCAAGAGAGTTTTTAGAAAAAAATGGAATTAGAAATTCACTTTTACTTGAAACTTCTGAAGAATTTTTTTGGGAAAATAGAATTCTAAGCAATAATAATAAGCCACTTCTATTTGCCAAAATTCTTAACCTAAATTGGGTTAATTTATCGCCATATAATCAAAATATTGCAATAGAAGGATTAAATAAATACAATAATTTAATTTTTAAGTCCAATGGTTCTTATTTATCATATGATTTTCAGCAGAACCAAGAAATATTGTTGTATGATTCAGCGATGTATGCTTTTGATAGTGTTCACGGGTTAGGATTGCATAATAGAAAATTTTATTATGACAATTTTGAAAACAAACTAGTACCTGTATTTTATGATTCAGATACACAAATATTAACTAGAGATTTAAATTTAATAAATTGTGAAAAAATTAGTGATATCGCTTTTGAAGAAACTGCTTGCAGGAACCATTTATTTATAGGTGCTAAATTACTAATAAGCAAAGTAAACTTCACATCAGAGTCTATATATCTTCAATTATTAGAAGAAAACATTGAAATTGAAAGAGTAAAAGTTGAAAATATATTTAATAAGTTTATTTCAAACTTAAAGAATATTTCTGAGACTAAATTAATTGAAAAAAATTTAGAACCAGAAAAAATTAGTTTTATTAACAACATCATTCAGGAAGATAAAAGTAAAGAAGTTGGTTTCTACTTTTTAGAGTTAGCTACTAATAAAATTAAAATTTGTGATTACAATCTAGTTAATTGCAAATTAATTGATTGGGAGACAGATTCCATTGAAAGCAGTATCTTAATTGATGAAACAAAATATTATTTTTTAGGATCTAATGAGCCTAATTCTTTGTTGACCAATGAAGAAGACAAAATTTTAACGATTGACAATAATATTAAAATTAAGAATTTCTACGGAGAATCCAACATTAGTGTTACTGAAAATATTATAAACATTGAACTTAAATCGGATAGTAAAATTTTGTTTTACGGGGAAGGGGTCCTTGAGAATTGGACTATAAATATTTTTGGAAGTGATGAGAGTAGTGTAAATATTTATAGACAAGATCAAAACTCACTTACAGGCTGTGTAACTTTTTACAATTTAGTATTTAAAAATATTAATTTAAATTCTTCAATTAGCAAGTGTGAAGATTCTATTAATTTTTTAAACACTTCAGGCAATTTGAATTCAGTTTTTATTGAAAACTCATTATTTGATGGCCTTGATATAGATTTTTCTAATCTATTTATAGAGAATTTAACAATTATTAATTCAGATAATGATTGTTTAGACATTTCAATGAGTAAAGTTAAGATAGATAAATTGATATCAAAGAATTGTTTTGATAAAGGGTTGTCAATTGGAGAAAAGTCGGAAATTATTATCGACGAACTTGTTGTTATTAATTCAAATATGGGAATAGGCATAAAGGATTCTTCAAGTTTAACTATTTCCAAATATGAAGGCACTGAAAATAATTTATGCATTGCAATGTATAGGAAAAAAGAAGAATTTGGACCATCTCAATTGAATATCGAAAATAAAATATGTGAACCAATATTATCTGATTTTATCCAGAGAGGTCAAGAATTAAATGTCAAAAATTGAAAATAGAAAAGAATACAAAATTATTTTAAATAAAAAACAATTAGCTTATTTTTTAAAACAAAATAAATCTAAATTGAAAAGAATTTATTCAAGTAGAGTTATTACCTCCCTATATTTTGATTCTACAGATTTCCGTCTCTATAAGAACTCAATGAATAATGACGTAAATAATTATAAAGTTAGAGTCAGAACTTATTCAAATAATAATTCTTTCTTTCAAGAAATCAAAAAAAACTTGTCTACTGGAAAGTCTAAAGTTACTAAACAATTAAATATCAACGCATTTGATGATTTAAAAAAAATAGACATCAATGCTGTAACTCTTTATCCGGCTTTGTTTACTGAATATAATAGAGAATATTTTGTAATTGAGAACTGTAGATTAACAATTGACACAAGTATAAAATTTAAGACTCATAGTTTTAGAAGAGCGTCAAATTTTGAAAAATTTTATAGTGATATTATTATGGAATTCAAATTATTAAATGAAGACACTAATATCGAAAAATATTTATTTCAAAATCCTGTATCTTTTTCAAAATACAATTTTGCAAAAAAAATTTTATATGGGGATTAAATTTAAAATCACTCTAGTTTCTACTTGCTTTTTATTGACAAATTGTTTTAATTCAAATTTAAACTTTGACTCAGATTTTATGATAAATATTCCAAACTGCAATTTAATTGACTACGGACAAAATATTTTACCTAACACTCATCAAAGTGAAATCTATGTAATTGGCCATGCTTATGGCAAGCCTGGTTATGGTGATTTTTTCCCAGATAGGCTAACAAATTTCATCAAAAGTAATTTAGATAAATCAAAAAAAAATTATATAGCTTTAACTGGTGATTTTGTTAGAAAACCAACATTGACAAATTACAAAAAAGTTAAAAGTTATATTGATAATAATTTTGAAGGTTATTTTATTTCAATTGGAAATCATGAAATAAGCAATGGAGATCAAACAACTGGTGAGGGTTTAGAGAATTATTTTGAATTCTTTGACAGTGATATTTTTATATCTGAATTTAATAATTTTTTATTGATTTCAGCAAATTTTTCCAATAATGATTGGTTGCCAAGTTTAGATCAAAAAAATAAAATAAATCGTGCAATAAATGATACAGATAAAAAGTATATTATAATTTTAAGCCATCAGTTATTTTGGATACTAGATGCAGATCTGCAAATTAAACCAAACTCTGATCAACTCCTTATCCCTCGTGATTATAACCAAAGTCTATATTTGAATTCACTTAATTGGATTGAAAAGTCCAATGAGAAATATTTTATTATTATTTCAGGAGATTATGGAGCCTGGGGTGATAAAACTTATTGTAAAAATTTAGATAATAAATTATTTATAGCTAATGGAATTGGAGATACCGACAACGATACAATTATTAAGTTGACAGACGCCAGCACTTATTTTTTACTTGAAGAGAGTCAATTGAGTACTAAAAAATAAAAATTAATTAATTAAATTAATTAATTTCAAAACTGTACTGATTTTTAGAGCTCAACTTTCCTTTTATTTTCAATTTAAGTTTTGTATAAAACCCCTCTTTGATAGAAATAGGATTTAATTTTGAATTTATAGTCAAATTCCTTACAAGATTATTTTTGATCATAAAATTATGAGAAATGTGGCTATATTCTAATTTAGGAAATAGATGAATTTTTTCGTTTTTATTATTTAAAACTATACCTTGTACGGTAGCGTCTCCCCACCTATATATTAATTGTTCTTGAGTTAGTGCAATTTTCTTTAATAACTCATTGTTTTCTCTTATCTTCCAAAATTTTACTGAAGTTGCATAGAGATTAGTATATGGATTTCTATGGTTATATACTTTTTTAACATCCAAATTTGTATTGTCTAGTAAAAAATGTGGAAGAGTATCGTTAGTTGCTCGATGTATTTCTTTCATGAAACGCCCCACCATGTATTCAATATTTTTCTCTTGCATATGTTCAAATATATACGGATCAAATTTTGATATTTTGATATCTTCATCAACCCTGAGGGCATAATCATAATCTGAAATTTCATCCCATATGTGGTACATGTTAAATCTACACATATATCTATACCCAGGATTAAATTTTTCTTCACCTTCAAGTTTAAAATCAACTTTTTTAAAATACTTCGAGACATCACGAAATATTATTTGATACTCATATTTAGAATTTATATATTCTTGGTCTTTGATAGAGATATTACCTTCATGAAATAAAATCATATCTGCAGGATTTTCTCTTTTACAATTTATATGTTTATAGATTGAGTAATTTCTTTCAATTAAGCTATCATATTTAGATTTATCATCTGGGTAGCCTCTTGTTAAAGCGAATACTGCAATTTTCATATTTATATAATTTTAATTGTTTTAAAAATTTTTTGTTTATATTAATATTTTGAAATACTCAAAGATTTTCATGTATTATCTCGAACAAATATGAGACTAAGATGGTTTTATGAATGAAGAAAAAAATAGTTTTCTTTACAAGCTTTTAAGACTGCCATTTGTATATAAAAGCTATCAAGCTTTGATTACTAAAAGCAATACATATGAAGTAATCTATAAAAATATTTTTCAATCAAATGAAGGGTCTGTAGTACTCGATTGCGGATGTGGCCCAGCACAATACAGAAAATACATAGAATGCAAAAAATATTATGGTATTGATTTTAATGAAAAACATATCAAAAAAGCAATCAAAGCAAACCCAGGAGATAGTTTTATTAATGGTAATGTTGTTAATTATGATTTTTCTGAGCTACCAGAATTTACAGATGTTCTAATCTTTGGGTTACTGCATCATTTAAATGATAAAAACGCGTCGAGGCTTATTGAAAAATTGTCTTCTCAAATTAAGGAGGGTGGAAAGCTTGTAGCAATCGACCCACTTTATGTGGAAGAAAATAAATCCACATATAATAAAATTTCAAATTTTATTGCATCAAAAGATCAGGGAAACTTTGTTAGGAATGAATTTGAATATATCGAATTAGTAAATACAAAAAACACAAAAATCAAACAAAAGAAATTTAAAAATCTATTACGGATTCCGTTCCACCATAATGTCCTCTATATTTATAGAATATGAATATGGATAATGAACTGGAAATAGTAGATTGTGAAGAACATTTGTGGGAATTTGTTAGGAAATTAAGAAATAATCCTGAAGTTCAAAGTGGATTTATTGAAAATAATTATATTTCAAAAGATGATCAAGCAAAATATATGGGTAGCAATAGTAAGTATTACAGAGTCTGTTTAAAAAAAGGTATTCCAGTTGGATATTTTGGCGTTATTAAAAATGATATTCGAATTTGTACATCACCACAATACCAAAACCAAGGAATTGGCGAATTCATGCTTAAAGAATTGAAAAAAATTTGGCCAAAAGCAAATGCCAAAATAAAAATTAAAAATAAAGCTAGCCAAGCACTTTTTTTAAAATCAGGTTACTCAAAGACTTTTATTATTCTAGAAAATAAGAATTTATAAAGATGCAACTTTCGATTGTTATTCCAACTTTTAATTCCGAACTAATTATTGATAAATTAGTAAAACAAATAGAAACCGAAAAATTTTATAGTTATGAGATTGTCATTGTTAATGATTGCTCAACTGATGAAACGTACAAAAAATTAATTGCATTAAAAAAAAATTTTTCAAATCTTAAAATTATTAACTTACAATCAAATATTGGTCAAGTTGGAGCGACTCTTTGTGGAGTTGAAAAAGCTTCAGGTGAGATAATCGTTACTATGGATGATGACTTACAGCATGACCCCAAATATATTGAAAAATTAATAAAGGAGATACAGAACAAAAATTACGATATTGTAGTTGCAAAATGGGGATTAGATGAAACCATAGTTAGAAACTTAGGTTCATATTTTTTTTCAATAATTTCAAGTTTTCTTATTTTAAAATCTATTAATTTTCGAAATACTGCGTTTAGAGCGATTAAAAAAGAATACAAAGAAGAATTTATAAATTTTTTTATAACAAGGTACTGGATTGATCCTAGAAGAATAAATGCGAAAATTTCTCAAATCTCAATTCCACATCAAAACCAAACTTTTAGGCCTTATTCAACTTTTAAATCAAGAATTAAGCTTGCCACACAACATATATTATTGGATACTTATTTAGTCCACCTACTGATGATTTTAATATTAATTAACAACCTTTATTTTCTTGCAACACTATTGTTATTTTTTACATTCCTGCAATATATGAATAAAAATTTTCTTAGAAAAAAAAGAAAAAATGCTTTTTTAAATTCAAATTAGCTAAGAACTTCAGGATCACGGCCTATTAAGCTTTTATACCAGTCTAAAGTGTTACTTTTTTCATAGTCAAAACTTTCGTCATTATATTTATCTTTAATATTCATAATTTCATTTTCAATATTCGTTTTTTCAATTCCTGGAAGAAGCTCTTCAGCCTTGTCAAAATTAACCATATACGATCTGTGATCTGGTTCTCCATACCAATTTTTTTCTAAATTACCTCCCAATACTTTATTTACAATTTCATAAATGGAGTTAATTTCTAAATTTAAATCGTTATTTCCAATGTTAAAAATTTGATTGTTATGTTTTGTAAACTCATCTTCATTTATTGATAAAAATCTATTATTTAGTTCACTAAGGCTTAATATTGGACGTTTTTGCTCACCATTTCTTAAGATATTTATTTTTCCAAACTTCATTCCAGAATAAACCATTCCATTTACAACTAAGTCAGTTCTCATTCTTTGCGAGGGACCGAAAAGAGTTGCTTGTCTAAAAACAATTACATTAAATTTAGAATCAGATAAACTTTGAACTAATTTTTCAGCAAGTAAATTTGCATAAGCATATGTTGTTAGTGGATTGGTTGAAGAACTTTCATCAACAACATTTTTATTAAAACCGTAAACACTACAACTAGAAGCAAGAATGTACCCTTTAACACCAGCTTCTTTTGCTGTTGCAGCTGTATTCCCTCTGGCTTCGCCGTTTATTTTATAAGTTAAGTAAGGGTTTAACTCACCAGATGGATCATTTGAAATAGAAGCTAAATCAACAACAACGTCAATATCTTCAAAATCAGAAATTTCAATATTACGAACATCCTTTTTGACTATTTCTAAATTTTGTTTCTTTGCAATATTTGTTTCAAAATAAAATGAATCCAATATTTTTACTGAATGGCCATTATTTAATAAAGACCTTACAAGCTCACTACCAACATACCCTGCACCTCCGGTCAGAAGATAGTTCAGAGTTTTCATATTATAATTCTAATATGATTGAATTTAATGTTCCCACCAACTTTCCTTCAACAAAATCATATGTGGTAGATGTAATAAATAATAAAAATTACGGAGATTTTGGCAAATATTACAACCTATGTAGAGAATTTCTTCTTGATTACACTCAAACAAAGGAAATAATATTAACACATTCTGCTACGGCTTCACTGGAGTTAGCTTTTCAACTTATCAAAGCTGAAAATTTTACATCGTTAATGCCATCATATACATTCTCATCAACAGCAAATGCAGTTTTAAAAAACAAGGGAAAGATTGGCTGGCTAGATGTAAATGAAGATGATCTTTGTATCAATATCGAACAATATAATAATTCTAAAATTGAAAATAAAATTTTAGTCCCAGTTCATTATGGAAGTTCATCATGTGATATGTCAAAAGTTAATAAAAATGAAATTGTGATTGAAGATGCTGCCCAATCTCTTGGTGTGTTTCACAATAATCAACATGTGGGAACCTTTGGAAAGTTTGGTATTTTATCTTTTCATAATACAAAATTTATTCATGCAGGGTTTGGTGGAGCACTGTTAATAAATGACTTAAATTTTTTTGATGAAGCTTTGGAAATATTCAACAGAGGAACAAACAGACATTTATTTCAAAAAGGTAAAGTAAATAAATACAATTGGACTAAATTAGGTTTTTCTGGTGGTAATTCTGATATAAATTTTGCAATTTTATTCTCCCAATTAGAAAACTTATCCTTCATTATTGAAAAAAGAAAACATATATATGAGAAATACATGAAGAACTTTGATAGTTTAAAAAAATTTGGTGTAATTTTCCAAAGTTTACATAACACATCAAAATCAAATTATTCTTCGTTCTATCTTTTAACTAGAACAAGAGAAGAAAGGCCACTTCTTATAAAGCATCTACATGAGAATGGAATTTCAAGTCAATTTCATTATGTAAATCTACACGATTCTCCAATGGGTAATTTGCTTAATTTAACCTATGAATTACCAATTTCAGACTCCGTAAGCGATAGGGTTGTAAGGCTTCCAATTTATCCTGATTTAAAAAATGAAGAGGTAGATAAAATAATTGATAAAGTTAATAACTTTTTTGAAATTAATAGTTAAAAATATTTACTTTTTAGATGTAATCCGTATTCAGTATTTTCAATACTTTTCAACAAGAGTTCAAGATCAGCGAGTTCTATCCAACCATTATTAAGTGAGACTTCTTCTATTGAGCCAATTAATGTATTTTGTCTTTGTTCAATTGTTTGAATAAAGTTATTAGCTTCAAACAAGTCGTTAATTGTACCTGCATCAAACCAACTTATCCCTCTGCCAATATTAACTATGTTTGTTACTTTGTTTTCTATATATTTATTATTTAAATCTGTTATTTCTAGCTCTCCTCTCTCAGAGGAGTTTAAAGATTCTATAAAATGAAATACATCATTATCATAAAAATATAATCCCAGAACTGCTTCAGAAGATTTTGGATTTTTTGGCTTTTCAATTATCTGTAATACTTTTTCTTCACTGTCACGAATAACAACTCCGAAATTTTCAGGATTTTTTACTTCCTGAGAAAAAAAGCAATTTACACAGTTCTCTTTATTTTTTATTAATAAATCTTGCAAGCCTTTTCCATAAAAAATATTATCTCCAAGTATTAGATTTATGTTTTTATTTTTGACTAATGCTTTAGATTTATATAGAGCATCTGCCAAACCTTTGGGCTCCTCTTGTCTAACGTATGATATATTTATTCCAAATTTTGAACCATCACCTAATAAATTGATAAAACCGTCTTCATCTTTTGGATCAACAACAACTATTACATCTCTGTTTTTGGCTAGCATCAAAGTCGATAAAGAATAGTAAATTAGAGGTTTACTATAAACTGGCAACAAATGCTTGTTTATAGATGATGTTAATGGATATAGACGGGAACCCGTACCACCAGCTAGCAGAACACCTACAGTTTCTTTCATCTTTTTATCATATCATCTGCTTTTGATGTATATTTTTTAAAAAATTTAGCCATTTCTTTAATCAATAAATGAAATGTTATAAAAGTAAGTACAAAAAAAGTTAAATGCTTAATAAATATAAAAAATATATTTAAAGGAAGATAAGATACTGGAGTAACGCTAAGAAATAAAAATATTAAAGTTACATTTTTTAAAACCTTATTCTCCGAAGTTAATAATTTAAAAATTAAAAACAAAAATATAGGAAGCCGATAGCTGTTATTTACAATTAAAAGAGTAAAAGCAAACCAGTAGAGTAAAAAATATTCGTATAAGCTACTCGTTTCAAAAAAACTATTGTTAAATGTTCGAACACTTAGAAAATTTAAATAATACATTGTAATAAATAAAATTATAAAAATTGAGAATAGTAAATATGCATTTACTCCAAACAAATCACCGAGAATGTTAGCAATGAACAACAAACCATAGCTTTCTTCAAATCTGCCAAAATTACTAACTATTGATTCTTCTAGGTAAAGTGTAAAAGCAAAATATGATGAAGTAATTAAATAAAATAAATTTAAAATACCGTTTTTTTTGTCGTCATTTAAATAACCATACAAAGCCAGGCCTAATAGACCACCAATTAAATGAACTTTATATAGTGATAAAACAAATATTATTGTTGATGTAATAAAATTTAATTTTTTTTGCTTATAAAAAAGAAAAAATGTAAAAATCATAAACACTATATCTAAATTTCCCTGAAAAGTTAAAAAATTAACTGCAGGTGATACAAATAGCAAACTTAGGAGTAATTTATTATCTGGATAATCTTTTGAAATTATAAAATACATAACTAAAAGACAAATATGTGCAATAGCCATTGTTATTATTGCAGTCGAATAGGGATCTGAAGAGATGTAAATGTAATCGTCTAATACTCCTCCATAAAGCTCTCTACATTCTTTTACTGGATTGTAAATAAATAAATCAGGATTTTTAATACATGCCATTGCTTCGTAGTTCCAAACCAAGTCATAAAATCTTGACCTTCCATGATATATTCTTTGGCCGCTATACATCCATAAATTATCAAAATATGAAGTTAATGAGTAAAAAGTTCTTGAAATATAAAATATCACTGGAAGAAAATATATTGATAATCTCTGAAATTTAGAATTTACTTGAAAGAGGTTCTCTTTTTGTATAAGAAGAATAATCGCAAATATACCTAAGTAGTCTGGTATAAAAAAAACTAGAGCATAAATGAAGACTATTGAAAAGTTTTTGTTTCTACTTTTTATTAAACAAAAAGCTAAAAATAAAAAGTTTATGAAGTAATTTTGATTTATAGACTGTGGTTCTGCAGCTGGAATAATTATTTTTAATAATGAAATATGTGAATTAAGTAAATTAAAATTTAAAAAATTTATCAATAAGTAAAGAAAGTAGAGCTTTTTATCAATACTAAGTAATCCTTTAAAAACTAAAAAAAGTAGAAAAAGATTTATTACCAAATTTAGAATATCAAACCAATACCTATTAGTTCCCAGATAAATTGTTAATTCCTGTTCATTAATAACTACATATCTAACTTTCCCTAAGCAGGTAAAGTTGTTTATTTCAGGATAAAGTTCCAAATCACTAGCTTTAAAAATTATTGAATAATTTATAAGTTGTTGATAATTTTTAGCTAAAAATAAATATTTTCCAGATTTGCATGAACTTGTGGTATTAAATTCAATTCCAGCTTCTTTATTTTCATCATTTTGAAATATTGATTCATCAGCATTGTTTAAATTTAAAAAAGAAGTTGTAAGCAATATTAACAAAGTAACAACGATTAAAAAATCTACAATTTTTAATTTAGGAATTATCATCTTATATAGAATATTTTACTTTAAAAACATTTTCGTAATCTTCATAAAAGATATAAAAAATTTAAATATTTTATTATTTTATGTATGTATAAATAAAGTATTAAAATATTAATCTGTGATTATTAATTTATTATCTATATTTTCTTTAAATGTCTTGTTTACAAATTACTTTTTTCAACTCTTAGCAGCAAGAGAAAATGCAATTATTTATAAGGGTTTAGAGAATGTAGCAGATGACCTTGCAAGAATTCAATTTCCAGCAGAATTTAATATTTCACTATTGTTTATTTCTATTGTCATCTCTGTATTTAGTACTTTTTTAATAACATTCACAGTTTATAAGTACGCAGATATCAACAAGGTAGAAAACATAACAAATACTGTATTAAAATTATTTTTTGTTAACTTAGTTTCAGTATCATCTGTTTTATACTTCTTAAGAATTTACAATGCTCCAAGGGGATTGTTGTTAATAAATCTGATTACATTTCCGTTTGTATTTGGTTTTATTGTTTACTTTTTGAAATATTTTGATTTTGTAAAAGTTATAAACAAAAAAATTCTAAGTATCGTTTTCTTAATATTTTCAATATTTATTGTTGGTTATGTCGTAAATTCAAACATTGAAGATAATTTGTATGTGGAAACAAACCCTAGTTTGCCTGAAGGGGATCAATTCAATATTGATACAACCCAAACAGCATTACTCGAAGAAAAAGATTTAACTGGAGATTATGTATGCTACAAATGGAGTGGAAGTGAAAATTATCAAGACTGCATAAAAGGAACTGAGGTTAAGATACTTGATAATTTCGGTGAAAGTTTAAACAATATTATTCATTTTGAGGATGATGTATATTTTTTAAATGTTGATGGAATAATATATAAAAATACAAGTGAAGAAATATTTCTTGATATTTCAGAAAAAATATTGTCAAGAATTGTTATAGGAAGAGGAGCTAATGGATTGTTTGGTTTAGCTTTTCATCCAAACGGCGAATACTTCATTGTTTCATACTCAGATTTAAACAATAATTACATTTTAGAAAAATATAACTTAGACGACAATGACCTACCAAATCTTGAAAGTAATGAAATATTAATAAAGGTTCCAAATGGAAGTTTATATCATTTTGCTGGAAGCTTAATGTGGTCTGATTATTTTAATGATTTTATTGTAAATATTGGGGATATGGATGCTGCTAAAAACCCAATTATCAAATCTGAATCCTTATATACCAATTCTCCTAGAGGAAAAATTTTACTTCTAAATACTTTTATTAGCAATCCTGAAATTATCGGTGAAAACAAAGATCATGTTGTAAGAAAAGATATTCTTGGGTTTGGCCTAAGAAACCCATGGCAAACATATGAATATGGAAACCTTTTATTTGTTCCTGATATTGGACATACTGTTCAAGAAGAGTTAAATATTATAAATTTAGATGATTTTGCAAAACAAAATTACAAGCCCTATTTATTTGGTTGGCCATACTATGAAGGAGTTACAATTAATGGTTTTAGGTATACAGAAGTCTCAGTTTGGGTAAATAATGAACCAGTCGATTCAATAAAATATATTACTGAAAATTCAATTCAGCCAGTTGTATTTTACAATCATGATTCACCGGATACTTATCGGGCAGCTTTAATTGGTGGAGTTGTAATTCAAGATCAAAGTAGTAAATATTATGAACACTATTTTTTCGCAGAATATTTTGCTAAAGAAATATATTCTTACGATTATAAAAATAATCTTTTATACCACTATCCATTACCACAGGACTTTGAATCATTTATTACTTCACTTACAATAAATAAAGATAAAAAAGACTCACTCTTAATTTCTATAGGTAATGGTAATTCAGCAGAAATTTCTCTTCCTTAAGAATAAAATTTCTCAACATTTTTTAGAGTATTATTAACAAAAACTTCTCTAATATTAAATTATAAATGTTAGAAAAAATTTACAATTACATAAATTATCAAGCTTTATTTTTTCTTTTAAGCATATTTCTAGTATTTTCTTCAATAAATTTGTTTTATCTTTCTTCTGAAGCACCAGATTATATATTCTATATTAAATATTTTGATTATTTCTTTCAGGAAACAACTAGTACGGGCAGAGAGAATGGTTTATTATATTTTTTTCTTGTATCGTGCGTTATAAAGATTCAAGAAATTAATATAACTCCAGCAACAGAGTTACATTATATAAGCAACTCTATTCATGTAATAAACTTTTCACTTTACTTAGTAGGTTTAGGAGGATTGTATAAACTTTTAGAATTAAAAAAGTTTGAAAAGAATAACATTCTTTTATCTTTTGTAATTCTCAATTTTATGCCTTTTACTATAAAACTTTTGTCTACTATGAAACCTGAAATTCTAGCTTTTGCAATTTTACCCTGGTCTTTACTTTGTGTTGAATTATTTTTAAAGTACAAGAATATTAATTATATATTTTTGAGTATATTTCCAAATATTATTTTGTTATCTACAAAAAATTCTATTTTTGTGACAGTTGGAGCTATTTATCTTTTTATAGTTATCATCAATTTTAAAATTTTTAAAAATATTAAATTTTTGAGAGCTATATTATTTTTTGCGTTTTTCTACTTTTTATTACTATATGAAGATTTTCTATCAAACGGATACTTAATACTTAACCATATTCCAGATGGAGGATTATTACTCATTCCAGAGGCTGAGCGTGTAAAGCTAAATTTTATTTACAATATAAACTTTTATGATTTAATTCAAAAGCCTTACAGACATAATCATGCAAACTCATTTATTGGTATGGCACTTTTAGATCTTTTTGGAGACTATTTTCAATGGTACGCCAACAATACTAAGTCATTATATACTTTTGACAACTACACAATTAAAGGATTTTGGTATTTTGGTAACGTAAAGGAACTAGTTGGACTATTTCTAGGAATTATTACATATTTTTTAATATTTAGGTTTATTTTTGAAATCAAGGATATAAGGCTTTATTTATCACTTCCTTTCTTCAGTTATCTTGTTTTCCTTTTAAATATTTTTATTAGAAGACAATACTTTGATACATCTAGAGCAGAACTATTTAAATCACATTATTATTCTTACTTATTCGTAATAACTTTTGCTTTTTTATTAGTTTGTGTTTTAAAAAACAAAAGTTTTCATAAATATATATTTTTGATATTTTTAGTTTTAACAAGTTTCTTTATGCATGGTTTTTTTAAAACTACGTATACAAATACGCTCGATTATTTGTCAGTTAAAAATAATGTAAGTCAGTTTTGTAATACAAATAAATTAATTTTCAATATTGAAAGTTCAAATGAATGTCACGACTATTTTACAAATCTTTGTGAGCCGGATATTTTATTGTTTGACTTGAGATATTTAGTAAATAGCAGTGATATCGTTCATACAAACTATCCTCTAGAGCTAAGCAATGAAGCTGGATATATCGTTAAAGTTAATAATTCGAGTGATTGTTTAGATTATGCAAAAAAAGGATTTAGATTTAAGTCAATATATATGAATAAAGTCAGGATTCCCTGGATAAATCTTATTTATCTTATATTTTCAATTTTTAGCCTATACCAAATAAACAAAATGTTTAAAAATGAAATTGATACAAATTAACTGATTATAGAATACTTACAATGGTTGCTATATTTGATTCACCTGAATATCTAATTACCAATGCAAAACTTAAAAATATTGGTTACACAAAAAAAATACTTTATTTTTTTCTTGGATTAATTGTTGGTTTAATACATAAATATTTTCAAGGTGCATTATTTACAGGATTATTAAATCTTTTATTAAGAAGAAAAGTTAAATTAAAATATGAAAAACCATTCTATGTAGGTGTTCAGGATGGGTATAAGTTTTACTTTCCAAACAAGAGAGTAACACGTCTTCTTGGAGGAATTGAAGAACAAACTGATGATATTTTCAATTTATATTTGTTAGATAAAATTAAGTTCGAATCTGGAGATACAGTAATTGATTGTGGAGCAAATGTTGGAGAACTATATCCTGGTCTAAAGAAGAGTATTGAAAATCTCAAGTATATAGGATTTGAACCTGATCCTGCTGTATATAAGTGTCTTGAAAAAAATGTTAAATCAAAAAATGCAAAACTTTACCAACATGCATTATCTAATAAATTAAGTATTGAAAAACTTTATATTAGTACAGAAGGTGCTGACACATCATTAGTATATTTAGAAAATAAGGAATGGGTAGAGGTTAAGACAGTTCCTCTTGATCAATTAAACTTATCAAATATAAAATTAATTAAAATGGATGCAGAAGGTTTTGAACTAGAAGTTCTGCAAGGATCTAAAAATACTTTAAAATCTACAAAATACGTTTCTGTTGATTTTGGGCCTGAAAAAGGAACAGAAGGTGTAAACACAATTCCTGAAGTATCAAATTTTTTATACGAAAATAGTTTTAATATGGTTTTTGCTAATACAGATAGACATATTGGATTATTTAAAAATCAATTATTTGATTGATTGAGATTTAATTTTTTTAAAATAAATAATTTTAAATTTTCAAAACTTGAAAATTTTTCCTTATGATAATCAAAGTATTGTTTTCTTCTGTAATTTAAAAAAAATATATAAGTATTAATCTTGTAAGCCTTACTAATTTTTGTCTTCTTCGGAAAAATTTTGGTTCTTTTTTTACTTAAAGGAGTAAAAAATAAATCATTTTCTTTACAATGCAAACCAGTACCATCAAATCCCTCATTTTGGATATGTGATACATTTGGGAAAAGAGTAAGACCACCATTTATATAAATTGTTTGATACCAATATGCATCCCAAACACTATTCTCACCAGCAAGGTCTTTTTTTATTGCCTCTTCCCAGTAGTCTGCATATCCATAAAATAAAAACTGATTTTTGTCTTTATCATTTAATTCACTAATAAGGTTTTTTTCGTATAATCTGTTTTCTACAAAAATATTCCAATTTTTTTGCCAAGTACCCCAACCCCATGGAGAAGTCAATGAACTGAACGAAGATCCAGATTTTGAATTTAGTAGTTGAGGATGCCCCCACCCACTTATTGACCAAACATTGTCGGACATTTTATATTTTTCAATCGATGTATTCATAAAATTTAAAAAGTTTTTACCTAAAACCAGATCATCTTCCAAAACAATAATGGATTCAGATTTTTTCAAAACTTCGGTTATTCCATTTATAATATTAAATTTACAACCTAAATTTTCTTCACGAAAATTTATTACTTTACTAGAAAATTTCCAATCTTTGTCCACAATTTCTAAAGTTTTCTCAATAAGTTTATTGTTATTATTATCAAATCCATCGATGTAAAAAATAACCTCTGAATCTATTGATTCTAGATTATTACTAAGTGACTCAAGCATTCTGTTCATATGCTTTGGTCTATTGAATCCAAACACAACGATTGGGGAAAATTCCATATATAGAATTATTATACTTCTATTATTTATTTCAAATTTAAAAATCTGTTAATAAGTGTAAAAAATAACTCCAAAATATTACTCAATGATATTTATACTAAATAAATGTGAAGCAAGTTAAACAAATAATTCATGATGTAATTTATATTTCTAAAATTACAAAAACTAAAAACAAAAAGATTTTAACAATAATTTCTGTTTTATTATCACAAATGACTGCATTTACGGATATTTCTATAATTGCAATCTTCTCTGTTCTAATAGCAGATCAATACACATCTTTAGATTTTGTAAACAATATTTTGGACTTTTTTGTAGAAAATAAAATAATGATTATTGTTCTTGTCACATTTAGATATATTTTCCAGTACTTACAAAAAACTATTCTTTATAGAATCGAGTTAAGCGTAAATAAAAATTTAAAGATTCATATTTTAAAAGAAATATTCGACAAAAGAAATTACTCTGTTGCTGATTCATACTATTTTATCAATGTTATATCAATGCATGTCTCATATTTTTTCTCAAGCTTTGCTTCATTTCTAAATAATATTTTACAAATAGTTGTTTATACAGCTTACCTAGTAGTTGCAGACATAAATACAGCCTTTGTCTTTGGCGTTGGTGTAATAGTGCTTGCCTATCCTATTAAAAAAATATTAGATAAAGCAAGGCTATTTATGCATGAGTCTTTCGAAAAAGGTCAGGAATCAAACAAAGAAGTGGAAAGAGTCGTTGATAATTTATTATTGATAAAAATTTTGAAAAAAGATGATTATGAAATCGATAGATTTACAAATACTATACAAGAATACATATTTAATCTTTTTAATAATTTTAAGTTTGGAGTTATTAATTCATTCCTGCCTAGCTTTTTTACATTGTTTATGCTTTCAACCATTCTTGCTTTAACATCTTATGCAAAATCATTAACATTAGATTTTATTGGAGTCACATTAAGGCTTTTTCAAAGCTTAAGTAATCTTACAACTTCTTTAAATCAAATTATTAATTCACATGTACACATCGAAAAATTTTATGAAATTGAGAAAAATAAAGAAATAGAAAATACTAATAATTTCAAAATAATAAATGAAAACATCATAGGTTTAAAAGATGTAAGTTTTAAATATTTAAACAGTGAAATTGACATATTTGAAAATATAAGTTTCAAAATTAACAGAAATACTCATACAGTAATTACAGGAGTTAATGGTTCAGGAAAAAGTACTCTATTGGGATTACTTGCGGGGGTGTTCTATCCAAATCATGGAGAAGTTTATTCATTTTCAAATAAATTTGGTTACATTGGAGCGACACCATTAATTTTTAACTCTACTTTGTATGATAATATTATGTACGGAAATGACCTTGAGGTTGAAGATAATCATATTATTGAAATTTTAAAAACTTTACAAACCTTTAAAGAAAACCAAAATTATGATTTAAAGAATATTATTAGCAATAAAACACTTTCAAGTGGACAAATGCAAAAGATTGCATTTGTAAGAGCTTTAGTTGCAAAGCCTGACATATTACTGTTGGATGAGGCAACTGCTAATTTAGATGAAAGCTCGAAAGAAGCCGTCTTTAATATCTTAACAAATCAAAAAATTACAATTATAAACTCAACTCATGATCCAGATAGGTTTAAAAATGTAGATTTAAATTTAAATATAGATATTAAAAATGAAAAGCGAGTTATAGTTGAAAAAAGCTAATTTAGGATGAAAAAACTTTTAGTTATTCACAATAAATATCAAATCCCCGGAGGAGAAGACTCGAATATTAATGATGAAATTAGTCATTTAATGAACGAGTATGAAGTTAGATATTTAGAATTTAATAATATAGATAAATTTAGAACTTTTGATATATTAAGTTTGGCAACAAGGACAAATTTAATTGCCAACAGATTACTTCAAAAAGAACTAAATACGTTCAAACCAGATGCTGTTTATATTCATAATACTTGGTTTAAAGCTAACCTAGGGCTTTTCAAAATTCTAAAAAAAAGAAATATCAATACCTTATTTAAGATTCATAATTTTCGATATGATTGTTCGAGATTTTTTCTTGCCTCGAATCATCTTCGAGGCAGCAAGATTTGTAATGCATGTTTTTTTAGTAAAAAAAATAGAATCTTTAATAAATATTACGAAGACTCATATTTAAAGTCTTTATTTTTAATATTTTATTCCAAAAAGCTTTTCAAAATAATCAAAAACTACCCTTTAAAAGTAATTGTTTTAACTAATTTTCATAAAAATTATTTATCTATGTTAGGTGTATCAAAGTCAAAAATATTTATATATTGCAATCCAATAACATTAAATGGTAATAAAGTTAACACAACTAAAAAAAACAAATATGCAGTCTATGCTGGAAGGCTCACGAAAGAAAAGGGAGTTGAAAGCTTATTAGACTCCTGGATATCTGCGGATATTGCAAATTTTCCATTAAAAATTATTGGGTCTGGTAATTTGCAGTCAATGTTAATTACTAAATATAAAAATTCGAATGTTGAATTTCTTGGAGAGTTATCAAATGAAGAAACTCTTAAACAAATTAAAGAATCTTCAGTTGTGATTACTGCTACAAAAATGTATGAGGGGCAACCAAGACTTTTATGTGAAGCATCAAGTTTTGGTATTCCATCTATTTATCCTTCATTTGGAGGAATGGATGAGTTTTTTCCTAAAGATTATCCATTTTCTTTTAAACAGTATGATTATGTAGATTTAAAATCAAAAATTTTAGAATTACATAATGAACTCAAGTTAAAAAAAATTAGTGATAATGTTTACAAAAAAATATCTAGTAAATTAAATCCAAATGAATTATTAAATCAATTTCGTGACATTCTTACACATGAATAGTAAATCAAAAATTTCTATAGTCATGTCAGCTAAAGATGCCCAGAGGACAATTACTGATTCTATAAACAGTATATTGTTACAATCTTATAATAATTTTGAGTTGCTCATCATGGATGACGCCTCAACCGACAATACAGCAGAAATAATATCCCAATTCGCAGCAAAAGATTCTAGAGTAAAAATTTTTACCAATAAAATAAATTTAGGACTGACTGCATCTCTAAATATTCTTATTAAAAACTCATCAGGTGAATTTATTGCAAGGCAAGATAGCGATGATGTCTCTTTTCCTGAAAGATTAAAAAATCAAATGGATTACATTTATTTAAAAAATTTAGATGGTTGTACTACAAAAGCTGTCTCAATTCAGGATGGAAAAATAATCCATAGTAAATCAACACTTGTGCCAAATAAATTATTACTAAAATTTAAGAACCCTTTTATACACGGCTCTTTGTTAATCAGAAAAGAGGTCATGAATGAAATAAATAATTACAATGAAGATTTTTACTACTCTCAGGACTACAAGTTATTCACAGATTTAATAAAAAGTGGATACAAAATAAAGATTTTAAACAAAATTCTATATAGCTTGAACACTGTAGATAATATTTCCACCTTAAATAGAGCTCAACAAGATTATTTTGCAAATTGTGTTCGGAAAAATATTAAACCGAATCAAGTTTATTAAATCCTTTAATACACTTATCAAGCATTTGATTAAAGTTAAATTCGGCATTCCAATTTAGCTCCCTTTTAAGTTTTGATGGATCAGAAACTATATTTACAGGATCACCTTCTCTGAGTAAATTTTGATTAATATCAACAAAATTGGTCCAGTCTAAATTGAAATAATTAAAAATGTGATTAACCATTTCTTTTATCGATTTTCCAACACCAGAACCAATTACATAATCGGAAGTGCTAGCCTTCGAGGTTATTTCATAGATCGCATTGACTGTATCTGAGGCATATGACCAGTCTCTTATATAATCTAAGCTTCCCAAAGTGAGGCGTTTATTTGGATTTATTGATATTTCTTGTGCAGACCTAATAATTTTCATGATGAGGTAATCTTTATTTCTAAATTCAGACTCATGGTTAAACATAATTCCTGAAAAAATAGGCCAATTATAATTTTCATTTAATTCTTTTACTTTAAGATGATTTATTAATTTTGCTTCGGCATATGGTGAGTTTGGGTTAAAAGGTGAATTCTCGTTAAGTGTTTTATTGCTTGCGCCAAACATTTCAGAAGATGAAGCTTGAAAAAAACGTGGGAAGTTTTTGTTTTTAATAATTGCAGAAGTTAAATTATTAAAAATATTTAATATTGAATTTTTTTTATCCCTATTTAAAAAAGATTTGTAAACAGAACTTGGACCCGATAAGTTATAAACAACGTCTGGATTAATATCTGCAATAAAATTATTGACTTGTTTTTTGTCTTCTAGGTTTAAATCATAAATATTTATATTGTTAAAGTTTGAAAGCCCTAAGTAATTTAATTTTGGGTAAATTGATTTTTCAGGGTTAGATCTCGAAATTCCTGTGATATTTATATTTGAACTCTTTTCAAGTAAATACTTTGTTAAAAAGATACCATCTTGACCCGATATCCCAGTAATTAAGATTTTTTTCATATTTGTAGTTTAAAGCAAGTAATAGTATTAAATATATATATATATATTTATGAAAATATTTTTAAACAATATAAATGAATCTTGGGTTGTTGATAGGTTTAGAGACGATTGGTATAAACATAACTCTGAAATATCTACAAATTCTATAAAAAAAGCTGATATAGTTTGGATAATTTCTCCTTGGATATGGAAAAATGTTAAGACCAAATTTCTTAGAGATAAAAAATTTGTATGTTCTATTTATCACATTGATTTTGACAAGTTCACAGAAAAAGATAAAGAAGAATTTTATATCCGTGATGAGTTTGTTGATATTTACCATGTAATTTCAAACAAAACTATTTCGCAGTTGAGAAAATTAACAGATAAAAAAATAATCTCAATCCCATTTTGGGTAGATCAAAATATATTTTATGAAATTCAAAACACGAAGGACATAAGACAAAAATTTAACTTTAATGATGATGATTATTTGATAGGAAGTTTTCAAAGAGATACTGAAGGAAGTGACCTTGTGACACCAAAATTAATTAAAGGGCCTGATATTTTTTTAGAGATTGTGACCGATTTATTTACAAAAAATAAAAATATGAAGGTAGTTTTAGCTGGTAAAAGAAGGAATTATTTAATAGAAAATCTAAAAAAAAGAGAAATACCATTTAAATATTTTGAAATGGTAACCAGTTCCGATTTAAATGAGCTGTACAATATACTCGACCTATACTTAGTAACTTCTAGGCTAGAGGGTGGGCCACAAGCTATTTTAGAATGTGGAATATCTAAAACACCTATCTTATCAACAGATGTTGGCGTTGCTCCAGAAATACTTAATAAAAAATCAATTTTTAATATTGAAGAGTTTAACAAAGCTAAAGTTGATGTTGAGTATGCTTATAAAAATAGTCTCAACTTTACAATTCCAGACGGTATGGAAAGTTATATAAGAATGTTTAAGGATTTATATGAAGGTTAGTATTGGCTCAAGGGTTGTAGAAGGTCCGTGGGGTGGAGGAAACTTATTTGTAAAAAATTTAACTAGCTACTTAATTACAGCTGGCCACAAAGTAATTTACGATTTGTCTGAGCCAGACATAGATTTAATTGTTTTAACTGATCCGAGAAGCAGAAAAGAGTCAACTTCAACTTATAACCATGATGAAATAAAGCAATATAAAAAATATGTAAAAGAGGACACTGTTGTTGTGCAGAGAATAAATGAATGTGATGAACGAAAAGGTACTAGTAATATAAATGATTTTTATTTAAAAGCCAGTAATGTCGCTGAACATGTAATTTTTGTAAGTTCATGGCTTCAAGACATATACTTAAACCTCGGTATGAGTCCAAATAAAACATCAGTAATATTATCTGGCTCCGATGCAAAGATTTTTAATCCTGAAGGTTCAGCAAGGGCGGGTTCTGAGAAAAAAGTTAAATTATTAACCCATCATTGGAGTTCAAATAGAAATAAAGGCTTTGATACATATGAACTTATAAATGAATTGATTGATACACCAAAATGGAAAGAAAAACTTGAATTTACA
>MDTD01085687.1_pt1 | contig 24938 bp, 28 predicted proteins | sample 811221 | NCBI WGS metagenome assembly MDTD01 (sample SAMN05326646, study PRJNA326480) | marine metagenome | isolation source: seawater | place: Pacific Ocean: South West | collected 2011 | reverse complement strand
TAAGTAAATATCAAAATCGTTTGAATTATTTTCGTTATTACCATTAAATAATAATGTATTATTTTTTGATCTATGAAGAAAAGAATATGACTGCCCTAAATAAAATATTATTTCATCAAGATAAGAAGGTATAACATTTTGAGATTCCTTTAAAAGTTCTCTAATTAGCACTAGATATTTTAAGTAAAACACCAGTTGTCTTATACTTCTTGATTTTGGAAAATAAGATCTATCAAATGAATAATTAATAATTTTTTTTAATAAATTTAGTCCATACTCTAAATTTTTTTCATTTATGTAAGTTAAACTAGATATAATTATTGCAGTACATCCTATTAATTTATCATCATAATTTTCTGAATTATCTATCTCTCCGATCAAGTGGTTGATTTGTTTTTTTATTATATAATCGAAGTTAATTTTGTATTCTTCTGATGAATTTATATAAGTTAATTCATAATTTGAAATCCAAGATATTATTCTTTTAGATAGCGTATCTATTTCCCAACTATCGGACTTATAATTTTCATTGGTCTTAATCCAAGCATCGAGCACTTCTTGGACGAGTTTTTTTGATGATTTTAAATCTAATGAAAAAAGCCAAAAAAAATTATGTAATTGTCTAAATTCTTTTTTTTTTAAATCATCTTGGTGCCAGATTTTTTTTAAATTGAGCTCTTCTATTTTATATTTTTTATCTTTAAGTTTTATCAGGCAACTAATTACACTTATTGTGGGCTTGTAATTTAACTTATGTTTATCAATACGTGAAATTTTATTATCATAAAAAGAAGAATTCAGATAAATTTTTCTTATTTGAAATAATAAAAAATTTAAAAATATATTTGGAAAATTGATAAGAGATTTAAAATTCATTAATAATTTCTTAATGTTTCTATATTCTTTTTTAAATCACCATTGTTTTCTTTGAAAATAGTTGTACCAGAAACAATAATATTTGCTCCTGCATTTTTTACTAATTTTGAGTTAGAAAAATTTATTCCACCATCTACCTCAATATCATATTTATAATTTTTATTTTTTTTTAATTCATATAAATCTTCGATTTTTTTTAAAATTTCTGGCATAAATTCTTGTCCACCAAATCCTGGATAAACACTCATTACTAAAATTAAATCAATCCTATTTAAGTATTCTAAAACAATATCAATTTTACTATCTGGATTTAGAGAAATCCCGACTTTCCTTCCTAGTTTTTTGATTAAGTTAATAGATGAGAGAATATCCTCAGTAGCCTCAGGATGAAATGTAATTATATCTGCGCCAGCATCTGAATAATCTTTAATATATTTGTGAACAGGGGAAATCATTAAATGTACATCAAAAATTAATTTTGTATGTTTTCTTAAGTTTTTTATAACAGGAGGACCAATAGTTAAATTAGGAACAAAATGTCCATCCATTACATCTACGTGGATATAATCAGCCCCACTTAGTTCAAGTTTTTTTATCTCATCTCCTAATTTACTAAAATCAGCAGATAGAATAGACGGAGAAATTAGAATTTTATTCATTAATACTAAAATACTAGTATCAATTTTTGTTTTTTATTTGAATTAATTTTTACTAAAAATTCTATAAATTTCCCTAGAAATTTCACTTTCTAATGGAAAAGAAAGCATTCCCATTACAGAATATCCAAGTAAATAGGGCATTAAATAAAATCTAAACATGTAAAAAAACCAAGCTACATATAATGGTACTAGGGGTTTAATAATAAAACTTGGAGTTATAAAATTAAATAAATTTATGAAAGGATTTGTAAATTTTACAAAGGCCTTCATGAAAAAGAATTGTGAATCCTCCTTCTGAAAAATATTCATTGCAACTCTACCAATTAGAGTCCACATTATTATACCTAGTATGTAATCTATTGCTAAAATATAAGTAGGCATTTTTTAAGTTCTTTTCAGGGGCAGAAAATTCCGCCCCCAAAATTATATTTTATTAGTGTTGTTTACCAAGTATGGTTTTACCAGTTGGTATTCTAACTTCATCCACCATTTTTTGAGTAGCGCTATCTGGCTCTTTAGTCATTAAACTTACAACTATCATTGCTACAGCACTAACAACTACACCAACAATTCCGAAAGTTAAGTGTGTTATTCCAAAAATACCAGGCTGTTTCGCAAAGAATACCCAATATAAGTAGAATGAACCTGCTGCTAATCCTAACAACATACCAGCTATTGCTCCTTCTCTAGTTGCTCTCTTCCACCAAACTCCTAATACTAGTGGCACAAACAATCCAGACATAGCAAAGTCAAAAGCCCAAATAACCGAACCTAAAATACTTTGTATTTCTAGAGCTGCTATAGTAGCTGCAGCAAAACCAATAACAAGTAGTAGAGTTCTGGCTACTAATAGTCTTTTTGATGTCTCAGCTTTTGGATCAATAATTTTGAAGTATAGATCATGCGATAAAGCATTTGCTATAGCTAAAATTAATCCATCTGCAGTTGACATAGCTGCTGCCATTCCTCCTGCTGCTACAAGACCAGAAATTACGTATGGTAGTCCTGCAATCTCAGGTGTAGCTAATACTACTGCCTTACCTTGCATAAAGAACTCGTTTAACTGAAGAATACCATCTCCGTTAAAGTCGCTTATAAACATAAGTTTTGCAGTGTTCCAGTTTTGATACCAATCTAAATTTTGAACTTCAGAAAAAGACTTTCCAATAATACCAGTTGCTAAATTTGGATCTAGCAACGATAATTTAGAAAGTGTAGCTAACATTGGTGCAGACGAGTATAGTAAGAAAATGAAAAATAGTGACCAAGCCACGGATTTTCTTGCTGATTTAACACTCGGCGTAGTGAAGTATCTCATTAAAATATGAGGTAAAGAACAAGTTCCCAACATCATACATATAGCTAATGAAATAAATCCCCAAGGTGTAGTATTTACTGCAGAATGAGCTTTAGTTATTCCAGCTAATTTTGCACCAAAAGCTTTTACCTCGGCTAAATTTTCAGCACTATTTTTTACTGTTCCTAATCCAAATTGAGCTTCAAGTTCAGCTATTCTTTGTACTTCATCTCCTAACATTAAGTGAGGGAAAGGGTTACCAAGCTTACTACCAATCCAGAATACTGGAATTAGGTAAGCGATGATTAATACTATGTATTGAGCAACCTGAGTCCAAGTCACTGCCCTCATACCACCTAACATTGAACATAAAAGTATACTAACTAATCCAATGTAAACTGCATATTGAAATGGAATATCTAGTGCAACAGAAGCTATTGTTCCAGTTGCATTAATCTGAGCTGTTACATATGTAAACGAAGCAATAGTTAAAACTAATACAGCACAAAATCTTGCTAAATTCCCACCATATCTTGTTCCAATAAAGTCAGGCACTGTATAACATCCAAATTTTCTTAGATATGGTGCTAACAATGATGACACGAGCACATATCCGCCAGTCCATCCTACAAGAAGCGCCATGTAGCCATAACCTTTAAAATAAATTCCACCAGCCATTGCAACAAACGATGCACCTGACATCCAGTCAGCCGCGGTCGCCATGCCATTAAATACTGTTGGAACTTGTCTACCAGCTACGTAGTAAGCATCAACTTGAACAGTTCTAGATAAATATCCTATTAAAGCGTAAATAAAAACTGTAAACGCTACAAATAAAATACCAATTGTTTTTGCGGTCATACCAGCTTGCTCTGCAATAGCCATCAAAATTATGAAAACTAAAAAGCCACCTGTGTAAGTACCGTAAATTTTAGGCAGGTTATCAATGAATGTAGTATTATTAATAAATTTTTTCTCAGCCATTAATCATCCTCCCTTTCTCCAAAACCACATTCCTCATCAATTTTTTCTTGTCTGTTTGCAAACCAAAAAATTAATATTACAAACGCGAGTAAAGAACCTTGACAAGTCATGTAGTATGCTCCGGGATATCCTAAAAATGACATTTCATTCAGCGAGTCAGCGAATAAAAATATCACCATAGAAAAAAAGGCCCAAATTGCTAATGTCATAAACAAATGGCCCCTGGTTTTCTCCCAGTGTTTTTCCTTATTTGACATTTTTTTCCTCCCTATATAGGTTTTGACAAAAACAATACCTATTTAATTAAAAATTGGAAGTGCAAAAAAGATGCATTTGCTTGAGAAATAATTAAAACAAGCTATTTTTCTTATTAAAAGTATATAATTTTTATGGGTATTAAATTCAATCTCAAGTTGAAGGATCTAAAGTTAGAATATTTTATTTCCTATCTTGCGCCTGTTTTGAAATATTTTAGACCAAGAGAAAAAATTGCAAGTTATGAAGATCTTTCAAATTTTATAAAAAAAAAGTCTGCCTGGATAACTCAAGTAACTTTATATTCTTATTTAAAAACTAGAATGGGAACTAAATATGTTTTGATGTTTGACGATGATAACTATGTTAATTCTATTAATATAGCAAAATGGAATATATATTTAGTAAGCTTACAAGATTTAATTTTTTATACATTACATTATTTAAAAGAAAATCATAACATGAACGATACTTCAAAAGCTAAAGAAATATTTTTAGATATAATTAATTTAGAATTAAAAAATGATCCACCTCTTCCAAAAAATATTTCACAAAAAGGAATTTTAAATTTTGATCAAAAACTGAAAGATTTTGACTGGGAAAATTTTAATGATCCAAATCCATTTGAGGCTAGTTGTTTAGCTATGTATGATTGGGCACCTATTGCCGATGAATTAAAAAAATTAGATAAAAAAATTTTAATGAACTCAATGTTTCTTAGATGGCAAAACATTCAAAAAGAATTTAAAAAAATTATAAAGATTTAAATATTTTTTCTATTTTGAACTAAACTTTTTACAACTGTAGGATCAGCCAAGGTTGTTGTATCACCAAGTTCATCATGTTCATTTGCGGCAATTTTCCTAAGTATACGTCTCATAATTTTTCCTGATCTTGTTTTAGGAAGACCAGGAGAAAATTGTATAAAATCAGGTGTAGCAATTGGGCCAATTTGTTTTCTTACCCATAGTTTTAATTCTCTCTCAAGGTCGCCATCATGTTTTTCTCCTGCATTTAAAGTAACATAACAATATAACCCATTACCTTTAATATCATGTGGATAACCAACTACTGCTGCTTCAGCTACTTTAGAGTGTGCAACAAAAGCACTTTCAATTTCAGCTGTTCCCAAATTATGTCCAGATACAATTATTACATCATCCACCCTTCCTGTAATCCAGTAGTATCCATCTTTGTCTCGTCTACAACCATCGCCAGTAAAATACTTACCATCGAATTGAGAGAAATATGTATCAATAAATCTTTGGTGATCGCCGTATACAGTTCTCATTTGTCCTGGCCAAGATTGGGAAATACAAAGTCTTCCGTGACCCTCGCCTTTTACAGTCTCTCCGTCTTTGTTAATAATCACTGGCTTAATGCCATAAAAGGGTTTTGTTGCAGATCCAGGTTTTAAATCAATAGCGCCAGTTTGGGGACTAATTAGTATTCCACCAGTTTCGGTTTGCCACCAAGTATCTACTATTGGACATTTGCTATCTCCTACTGTCTTAAAATACCATTGCCACGCCTCAGGATTTATTGGTTCACCTACAGTACCTAAAAGTTTTAATGTTTTTCTTGAGGTTTTTTTTACTGGAGCATCTCCCTCCCTCATTAACGCCCTAATAGCAGTAGGTGCTGTATAAAATATGTTTACCTTATATTTGTCGATAATTTGCCACCACCTAGAATTGTCAGGATAAGTGGGTATACCTTCAAACATAATTGTAGTTGCACCGTTAGATAGAGGTCCATAAATAATATAACTATGGCCTGTAATCCAACCTATATCAGCTGTGCACCAATAAATATCTTTATGTTTATAATTAAAAATATATTGGTGTGTCATAGATGCATAAACCATATATCCACCAGTTGTATGCAAAACACCTTTGGGTTTACCAGTTGAGCCAGAAGTATATAATATAAATAAAGGATCCTCTGCGTTCATTTCTTCAGGTTCACAATTTGTAGAGACCTTTCTTGTTATATCGTGATACCAAACATCACGAGAATCGTTCCAATTTATTCTATTTCCTGTTCTTTTAACAACTATACATTTTTTTACATTAGGACACTTTACGAGTGCCTCATCAGTAATAGATTTTAATGGTATAGTTTTACCACCTCGCAAACCTTCGTCAGCCGTTATCACATAGTCTGATTTACAATCATTTATCCTTCCTGAAATACTGTCTGGAGAAAAACCTCCAAAAATTATAGAATGAATAGCCCCTATTCTTGCACAAGCAAGCATTGTATAAGCCAGTTCAGGAATCATCGTTAGATAAATAGTAACTCTATCACCTTTCGTTATACCCAATTCTTTTAGGCCATTTGCTGCTTTACAGACCTCGTAGTGAAGTTGTTTGTATGTAATTTTTTTCTGAACTTTTGGATCATCCCCTACCCATATTATTGCAGTTTTATCTTTATTTTTTTTTAGGTGTCTGTCAATGCAATTCGCTGATGCATTCAATGTTCCATCGTAATACCATTTAATGTGAACATGTTCTTTGCTGTATTTAACATCCTTAATTTTTGTGTAAGGTTTTATCCAAGTAATTCTTTTACCTTCTTTTTTCCAAAAACCATCGTTATCTTTAATTGATTGTTTATATTTTTTAACATATTCACTTTTATTTACTAAAGCTTTTTTTTCCCATTCATTTTTAACTTTATAAATAAGTTCACTATGAAGTTTAGTTTCAACTGTTTTTTTATTATATAATTTTTTTGCTATTTTTTTCTTTTTTTTCGACTTTTTCTTGTTTTTCTTTTTTGGCATAATTTTAAATGTTTATACTACCCATCTTCAAAATAATTTTCCAGCTTTTAGTACTAATTGGCATTACTGAAAGTCGACTTTGTTTAATTAAAGGTAAGTTAGATAAAGACGGCTTTTTTTTGATACTTTCAAGAGTTACTGGTTTTTTTAATCTTTTCTTAAAACGCACTTTGACAGCAACAAATTTCATTTTTTTGTCTGTGGGATCTAAAAAAAAAGGTTTAATTACTTCAACTATACCAACTATCTCTTTACCTATATTAGAATGATAAAAAAAACATAAATCTCCAATCTTCATATTTTTAAGATTATTCCTTGCTTGAAAATTTCTAACTCCATCCCATATCGTCCCTTTTTCTCCATCTTTTATCTGTTGTTCTATAGACCACTTATCAGGTTCAGATTTAAGAAGCCAATAATTCATTAATACTTAACTCCCGCTCCTTTTAAAAACTTTGCTTTATCATCCAAAGCCCATCTGGGATTAGCTTTAAAATCAGAATTGTCAAATTTACCTAGTTTAAATTTCTCTAATCCAACCATAGCGATCATTGCTGCATTGTCACAACAATATTGGAAATCTGGAAAAAAGGTTTCAAAATTATTTTCTTTACATAAATCAATTAAGGTTCTTCTAATTAAAGTATTTGAAGCAACTCCACCCGCGATAACAAATTTTTTAGATCTATTTTTTTTTAAATACATATCAATAGCAACTTTTGTTTTTTTTTTTAAAATTTCCAAAATTACTTTTTGAAAACTTGCAGCCAAGTCATACTTATCTTTTTTAGTTTTTAAATTTTTAGATATTCTTAAAATTGCAGTCTTCAAACCTGCGAAAGATACATTGCATCCACCCTTGTTAAAAATTGGTTTTGGCAAGATAAATTTGTTTGGATTTCCCTTAAGTGCAAATTTTTCAATTTTTGGACCACCAGGAAATTCAATGCCAAGTAATTTTGCTGTTTTATCAAATGCTTCACCAAGAGCATCATCTATAGTTGTTCCAAGTCTTTTATATTTCCCCAGACCCTCAACACTCAAAAATTGAGTATGACCTCCAGAAACCAACAAAAATAAGTAAGGATATTTTAAATTATAGCTTAATTTAGGACTTAGAGCATGACCTTCTAAATGATTAACGGCAATAAAAGGTATATTTAGAGATAAAGCAAATGTTTTTGCAAAGTTTAAACCAACTGAAAGACAAACTATCAGACCTGGACCAGCGGTAACGGCAACAGCAGAAATATTTTTAATTTTAATATTACTTTTTCTAATTGCCTCCTCTACAATAACATCAATTTTTTCTACATGAGCTCTTGCAGCCAATTCAGGTACTACTCCCCCATATTTTTTGTGAATTTCGAACTGGCTTGATATAATATTAGACAATACTTTTGGAGATGAATTAGCGGTACATTCAATTATAGATGCTGCAGTTTCGTCACAACTTGTTTCTATACCAAGAATGATAATTTTTTTTTTCATAATTAATTTTAAATTGATACAAATAAAATATAAATTTAGAAAGATATAACTTTTATGAAAAAACAATTAATTATAGGTTCTAGGGGAAGTAGATTAGCCTTAGTTTATGCAGAAAAAGTCAAAAAAGAGTTAAAAAAAAATATTCTTATTAAATTCATAGTTAAACCTATTAAAACTAGAGGGGATAAATATCAAAACAAAAGATTGGGAGAATATGGTGGAAAAGGTTTATTTTCAAAATCAATAGAAAAAGAATTACTAAAAAAAAAGATTGATATTGCTGTGCATGCTTTAAAGGATATGCCAACTTTTGAAACAAAAAAATTAATAACAGATTGTTTTTTAAAAAGGAATTCATCTAATGAAATATTAATTTCAAAAAATAAAAAAATTTTTAGTAAGTTAAAAAAAAATTCAATAATTGGAACATCCTCTTATAGAAGAGAGTATCAACTAAAAACTAAAAGAAATGATTTAAACTTTAAAATAATACGGGGAAATGTCGAAACAAGAATTAAAAAACTAAATAAAGGTGAGTATGATGCAATAGTGCTTGCTAAAGCTGGATTGAAGTTGCTAAATTTAGAGAAAAAAATTTCTCAGGAGTTTTCTACAAATTTTTTAATACCTAGCGCTGGCCAAGGGATCATCGCAATTCAATGTAGAAAAGAAGATAAATTTGTGAGAAAAATTTTAAAATCTATTAATCATAAAGATACTTCTCTGTCTGCTAAAATAGAACGGCAAGTTTTAAGAAAAATTAAAGGAGACTGTGATACCGCAATTGGTGTACACTCTAAAATAAATAAAAAAAAAATAAAAATCTCTGCTGAATTATTTTCAAAAGATGGCTCTAGAAGATTTTTTATTAAAAAAACTGTTAACTTAGGTTCTTTAAAAAACATAGGTAATAGAATTGGAAAAACTCTACTAGATAAATCTAGAGGATATAATATTTAATATGCATATATTACTAACTAGGCCCTTAGAGGATTGTGAAGATTTGATATTAAAATTCAAAGAACTTAACCACAAAGTTTCTATTCTGCCAGTTATAAAAATAAAAAAAAAAAATTATGAAAACATAAATTTTTCAGACTACAAAGGAATAGTATTCACGAGTTCGAATGCTGTAAAAAACTTGGAAACTTCTAGTATTGACAAATCAATTGAGTGTTTTTGTGTTGGGTATGCTACGGAAAGATCTGCAAGATTGAAAGGATTTCAAAAAGTTTACTCTGCAGATGGTAATGTATCAAATTTAAGAGAAATTATAATTAGAAATTTTAATAATAACTCGGGAAATTTGATTTATGTATCCGGTGAAAAAATTTCTAGTGATTTATCTGGTCAATTATCTAGAGATGGATATTCTATAAAAAGACTAATAAATTATGAAGCGGTTCCAGTAACTGTCGTTAACATAGATTTTATTGATAATCTCAAGTTATCCGTGCCAGAAATAGTTTATGTATATTCAGAAAATAGTGCTAATAGTTTGCTTGATATTATAAAAAAATATAAATTAACAGACAATTGGATGAACACAAATTTAATGTGCATTGGTGAAAAATCATCTTCAATCTTAAATGAAATAAAATGGAAAAAAATATTTCTTTTTTCTCCAGGCGAGGAAGAATTTTTATTATATAAAATATAAACATGGATATAATTGCTAATTTCACAAGTTTATTCCTTTCTGTTTGGAAAAAAGGAATTTTAGGTATTGATTTTTTTCAAATATTAATCGGTTTAGCTATATTTTTAGTTTTTCTTATTTTTAGAGGTTTAATTAGTAAATTAATAATAAAGAAACTAGAGGTTATAACTAAGCGAACAACAAATAAACTGGATGATACTTTTGTAACCTCAATGATTGGTCCCGCAAGATTTTTGCCAATCGTATTGGGATTTTTTTTTTCAAGTTATTACATGTCATTTTCAGAGGATTCCAGAATATTTGTAGACAACATTAATAGAACATTAATTACGATTTTACTTTTTTGGATATTACATCAAATAATTGAACCAATATCATATATATTAAGTGGTTTAAATAAATTACTTACTAGAGAACTTCTTGGCTGGATAATTAAGTCACTGAAGGTACTTATATTCATTTTAGGTGCAGCCGCAGTTCTTGAATTATGGGGTATTAAGATAGGACCGATCATAGCAGGTTTAGGTTTGTTCGGTGTAGCTGTTGCACTAGGAGCTCAAGATTTGTTTAAAAACTTAATTTCTGGAATTTTAGTTCTTGTCGAAAAAAGATTTAAAATGGGAGATTGGATTTTGGTAGAAGGAATTATTGAGGGTATTGTAGAAAAAATTGGTTTTAGGTCAACAGTAATTAGAAAGTTTGACAAGTCACAAGCAATTATACCAAATTTTCAATTTGCAGAGAATGCAGTTATAAATATTAGTCAAACAACTAATTGGTTAATCAGTTGGATAATTACACTTCAGTACGACACTAGTGTTGAGCAACTTAAAACAATTAGAGATCAAATCGAAAAACATATAAATTCAAGCGAAGATTTTGCTACTAATATTGGTTTAGCAGTGAGAGTTGATAAATTTTCAGACAGTTCTATTGATATGTACGTAAGATGTTTTACGAAAACTAAAGAGTGGGAAGAATGGCTTCAAGTTAAAGAGAGATTAGCTTTAGAAATAAAGCAAATAGTTGAAAAAAACAAAGCGTCTTTTGCTTTTCCAAGTCAGTCTATCTATGTTGAAAAAAAATGATTGCAGTCTTTTATCTAGTACTTCAAATATTAAAACTTTACACCTATGTAGTGATTGCAAATGTTGTTGTAAGTTGGTTAATTGCATTTAATATATTAAACACATCTAACAGGTTTGTTTATTCAATATTAGAATTTACTTATAAGCTTACTGAACCAATTTTAATCAAAATAAGAGCATTTTTACCAAATCTTGGAGCTTTTGACATATCGCCAATTATCCTTCTATTATTGCTATGGTTCATAGAAATGTGTATGAAGATATATATAGCCCCACTAATTTTTTAAATATGATCTTAATTGATGGAAAAAAAGAAGCCGCTGACTTGAGAAGTAATCTTAAGGACGAAGTATTAGAATTGAAAAAAAGATTTAATAAAGTCCCAGGGCTAACAGTAATTTTGATTGGTGAATTGGCTCCGAGTAAAATTTACGTAAAAAATAAAGAAAAATCTGCTAATGAGGTTGGCTTGAAATCTGAAGTAATTAGATACCCAGAAACAATAAGTGAAAAAGAAGTTTTAAGTAAAATTAAAGATTTGAATAATGATGATACAGTTTCAGGTATTTTAGTTCAATTACCTTTACCAAAACATATTAATAAACAAAAAGTTATTGAGGCAATTGAGCCTTCTAAAGATGTTGATGGATTTCACCCTATGAATGTGGGTAATCTTTCGTCTGGCTACGATAGTTCAATTCCGTGCACACCACTAGGGTGCTATCTTTTAATAAAAAAAATCGAGCCAAATCTTAATGGTAAGAAAGCAGTAGTAATAGGTAGATCAAACTTAAACGGCAAGCCAATGACCCAATTACTTCTTAAAGAAAATTGCACAGTTACAATTACACATTCTAAAACCAATGATTTAAAAAGTGAGTGTTTAAAAGGCGATATTATAGTAGCAGCAGTAGGAATACCTGAATTAGTTAAAGGAGATTGGGTTAAAAAGGGAGCAATCGTTATTGATGTTGGTATAAATAAAACAGAAAAAGGTATTGTGGGCGATGTTAAATTTGATGAAGTTTCAAAAGTAGCTGGAGGTTTAACCCCTGTACCTGGTGGTGTTGGACCTATGACAATAGCTTGCTTACTAAAGAATACTATTGAGTGTTTTAAAAGATCACAAAAAAAATAAATAAGTCACGAAAAAAATTATTATTTATTTATTAATAATTTTTAATTATAATTTAGATGTGAATACAATGAATTCAAAACCCTATCATCATCTCGAAAACAGAAAATTTAGAAATCCAGAGGGATCTCCCACAAGAGATACAAAATTTAAATGGAGTTATAAAGTTTTTAATGAAGAAAAAAAAAAAATAGATTTAACTGTTCCTAGTAATCATGTAATTGAAAAGGATTTAATTTTAAAGAATTTGAAAAAATATAAAGATGAAAATTTTATTTTTTGGATTGGCCATGCAACCTTTTTGATTAAATTAGGTGAAACTACTATAATCACCGATCCAGTATTTGAAAAAAATATGGGACCTTTAATATTTGGACCTAAAAGATATGTTGATCCAGCAATAGAACTTAAAGACTTACCTAAAATTGACCTTTTCTTACTTACTCATAACCACTACGATCATTTAAGTACTAGAACTATTCAAAAGTTTCCACATAAAAAAGCAAAGGTTTTAACTCCTCTTAAACTTGGCAAATATTTTTCAAAAAATGGATTTACAGAGGTTAAAGAAATGGATTGGTACGATGAAACGATTATTAATGATTTAAAAATTACTTTCGTTCCCGCAGTTCATTGGTCCAAAAGAAGTTTATGGGATACAAATAAAACTTTATGGGGCAGTTTTATAATTGAGTATGAAGGAACAAAACTATTTTTTGCTTGTGACACTGGTTATGGGAAAATTTATAAATATCTTGGAAATACATATGGACCATTTAATCTAACATTTATTAATATAGGCGCATATAATTTTTATCCAATGGCTCCAAAAAAAGACAATTCGATATATCATACCAATCCAGAAGAAGCACTTAATATTGGAAAAGATTTAAAAAGTAAAAAAGTTCTAGGAATGCATTGGGGAACAGTTGTATTATCTCTTGAACCAATTATGGAGCCTGCAGAAAGATTTAAAAGTTCATCAAATATGTATGGGTATCACCCAGACGATGCATTAATTTTCAAAATTGGCCAGATAGAAAAACTTGAGAATTTAATTAATTAGAATTGATGCAAATTCTCTCAAAAATTTGATCTATTTCTGAAATTATTTTTTTATTTTCATATAATTTTTTTTCAGCAGAATCTCTTAAGAGTTTTTTCAATTCCAAATTCTTCTTTTTATCATTGGCAATCTCAATTGATAAATCAACGTATTCTTCATCACTTTTAGCAATAGGGGCATTTTTTATTTCCATTTGTTTATAGGCTCCAAGTACAACTCTACTTTTCATAAATTTAGTAGGTTTAGAAACCGTTGGTGTGCCGTAAAACATTGTTTCGTGAAAAGAGGTACCTGATCCAAAATAATAAGGATCGAGTATTACACTTGCACTCCCACAATGATTTATAAAATCTTCATAAGATAACTGATCTAAAAACAAACACCTATCTATGTCTCCTAATAAAGTTTTTTTAAACCTATCGTATAATTTATTGAAAAAAAATTTATCTCTGTCTTTCAAAAAATAAATTTTGGCTTTTTTGTCCTTCTTTAAAATTGACTTTAATATCAAATCGAAATCAGGATGAATTTTAAATAAAGATTGAGGGCATGAATATATATTCATAGTATTTATTTGAGCTTCACTCAATTGATTATTAATTTTTGGTTTGTAGAAATACATTGGCAAAACACTTGTAAGTAATAATTTTTCAGTATAATTATCTTGAGCATTTTCAACTTCAATCAGTTTTGAAGACAAAAAATAATTTATCATTTCATTACCCGAGGTTTCAGGGTGGCCCCAAGTTGTCATCTGAGTCTTAGCAAGTTTAAAAAAACTATAATAATAAAGCCCAGAGGACATACCAATATCTGTAAAAAATAAAATATCTAAATTTTGATTTTCTATTAATTTTCTTCCTTCTTTTATATTTTTAGGAAGTATTATATTTTTAAAATTTTTAGTATCTTTATTTAAAAATTCTTTAAAAATACTAGTTTTTTCAGTTTGATGGCTATGAAAAATAATTATATCAAATTTAGTTTGATCTAAATTAAATATTATTCCCTTAAATAATTTACCAATTGTATGATTGCAAAAAAATTCAGATATAAACCCAATTTTTATTTTGCTATTTTTCTTATTTAATATTGGTTCATTTTCCCTTAATTCTGGATAAATCTTTCTTAATAACTTTACAGTTTTTGAAAAAAGATCTTTATTATTAAATTCACTATACGATAACTGAAAAATTGGAGGATCAAAAAGTTCTCTCTCTAGAGTAGTTTCTCCTAAGTTGCTATCTAACAAATTTTCATTTAAATTTTTTTCATAATTACTTCTGAAGAACAAAAGGCTGTCTTTATCTTTATAAATTTTAGGAAGAAATAAATCTTTTTTTAATTTAATAATCTTATCTAAACTATCTTTTTCAATAGTGTTAATGTAATTATGAAAATGCTCTACTTTATCCTGCTCCTTATAAACTTTATTAATCAGACTAATCAGATCTACTTCTTTTTTATTATGAATAATTAATTTTTCTAAACATTTTTCAGCATCTACTAGATTGCCAACTTCTAAATATGCAATAACTAGATTTTTTAAAACTGAGGGTCTATTTGGTGAAAGTTTTAATGCGTTTTCAAAATATTCTATAGATAATTGATAATTTTTTTCGACTAAACTTTTAAGTCCTTTTTCAAATAATAATTTTGCTTCTATATAATTCAATGATATCTATTTTTATGATAATTTAGATCTTCCTCCATCGACAGCTAAAATTTGACCAGTTATCCATGAACTTTCCTCTGTAATTAAAAATTTTGCTAGAGATGCAGAATCTTTTCCTTCCCCAAGTCTTTTAAGAGGATGTGCTTTTGCAATGCCATTTGCAATCGCTTCATTTTTCAGCATAGGACTTGCAATTTTAGATCTTGTTAAGCTTGGTGCTATGCAATTTACTCTGATGTTAGGAGCAAATTCCGCTGCAAGACTAACAGTTAAACCCTCTACAGCCGCTTTAGTAGATGCTATTAAAGAATGATTTGTGAAACCTCTTTGAGCAGCTACAGTTGAAAATAAGACAATAGAACCTTTGTTTCTTTTTAAACTATCTTGATATGCTTTTATTATTTCTACTGCAGAATATAAGTTTAATTTCATACATTTATTAAAATCATTTTCATTTATCATTCTTAAAGGTTTAAGATCTATTGAGCCAACACAATAGGCTATTCCTTTAGCATCTGGAGCGTCATTTATTACTTTTTCAATAAAAGATTCCTCTAATACATCGGCTACGGTATAACTATACCCAAGTTTTTCAGAAATCAGTTTAAGTTCATCCTCATTTCTTGCTACTAAATGTGAGTCACAATTAATTTGTTTTAATTGTAAAGCCAAGTTTGACCCTATAGAACCTGTCGCACCAAATATAATATATTTTTCTGACATAACTTTTTTTTTTATTTATATTAGACTAATGAAATTATTTTTTATACTTGGAAATCAACTTTTTCCATATAAATATTTAGAACGCTTCAAAAAAGACCATATTTTTTTCATGGCTGAGGATTTTAAATTATGTACGTACGAAAAACACAACAAACAAAAAATTTTGCTATTTTTATCCTCAATGAGGTCACACGCTGATAATTTAAGGAAAAATAAATTTAAAGTTGAATATTCGTCTATTGAAGATGGATCATTTAAATTAGATTATGTAGAAAAATTAAAGAAAATTCTAATAGAAAAAAAAATAGATGAAGTTTCAAGCTTTGAAATAGAAGATAAATTTTTCGAAAAAAAAATAACTCAGTTTCTTAAAAAGGAAAAAATTAAGTGGAACATTGTTCAAACTCCAATGTTTTTGAATTCGAGAGATAGGTTTAGAAAATATTTGTCAAAATCTAAAAAACCATTCATGGCAATATTTTATAAAGAAACTAGAAGAGAATTGAATATTCTAATGAAAAAGGATGGCCCTGAGGGAGGAAAATGGAGTTTTGATGAAGAAAATAGAAATAAACTTCCAAAAAATGTTAAAGTTCCAAAGTTACCTATAATAAGTGAAACTGTTCATACAAAAAAACTAAAACCATTAATTGAAAAAAATTTTAAAGAGCATCCAGGTAATTTAGAAAATTTTTGGTTTGCTACTGAATATGATGATGTACTTAAATTACTAAATTTCTTTATAAAAGAAAAATCAAATCTATTTGGTGATTACGAAGATGCTGTTGATCAGAAAGATAATATTTTATTCCATAGTGCTTTAAGTCCTTATATAAACTTAGGCTTAATAACTCCTGAATTTATAGTTCAAAAAGTTTTGAATTTTCACAAAAAAAATAAAATTAAACTAAACTCTTTAGAGGGATATATTCGACAAATTATTGGATGGCGCGAATTTATGAGGGGTATTTACCAAAGCTATTCTGAGGAAATGGAGACTAAGAATTTTTTTAAACACTCAAAAAAAATGAAAAAATCATGGTATGATGGAACAACCGGCCTTCCACCTTTAGACTATGCAATTAAAAACGCAGTCAATTATGGATGGTCACATCACATAGAAAGATTAATGATTTTATCTAACATTATGAATCTTTGTGAACTTAAACCAAAAATCGTTTATAAATGGTTTATGGAAATGTTTGTGGACTCATCTGATTGGGTAATGGTTCCAAATGTCTATGGAATGGGATTATTTAGTGATGGAGGAATTTTTGCAACAAAACCATATATTTGCGGTTCTAGTTATTTTATGAAGATGATGGACTTCAGAAAAGGAGATTGGTGCAATATAATGGATGGACTTTATTGGAGGTTTATTAATAAAAATAGAAGTTTCTTTTTAAAAAACCCACGCCTTTCCATGATGGTTAGAATTTTTGATAAGATGAAATCAGAGAGAAAGAAAATAATTTTAGCAGAGGCTGATAAATTTATTAAACAAAATACGTTGTAGTGAAAAAAAAACATCTGCCTTCAAAAATATGTCCTATTTGTAAAAGATCTTTTTTTTGGAGAAAAAAGTGGAAATTAAATTGGGACAAAGTTAAATATTGCTCTAAAAGATGCTCTTCTAAATAAATCTTTGTATAATTTTTGGAATATAGTTTTTAAAATTAAAAAACCCTTTATTACAAAATTGCCATGAAAATTGATCCAGTTCCCTAAATAGAAATGTTAAATCATCAAAATTATTTCTTTCTAAATAATCTAAATTTTCTCCAATAGAGGGATATAAAGCATAGGCATATTCAATATTTTTAAGTTCACTGATGTCCTTAATTTCGCAATCTATTCTATTTTTTTTTAACCTTTTAAGTTGATCTTCTAAAAGTAGTTTTTTAAAATTATTTATTTTTTCAGATAATTTGATTTCTCTATTCAAATTTTTATTTGAAATTAAAAATATTTTTTTAAATTTAATATTTTTAAAATCACCTACTTCAAAAGATAAATTATTTTCAAAAATTAATAAATTCTTATTATCTACTTTAGTTGGATTTATGAAATCTTTCTTAATAATTGAGTAACTTTCTTTTTTTATAATTGGAGGTGCTTTTTCATCCAATTTAATGTTTTTAAACCTGTTATTAGAAAATTTTTTTATATTCCATTCATTTGCGAGGTAATTTTTTCCTTTTGTTTGGATACCAGCAACCCATCTCCATCCAAGTGTATTAGATGCTGCGTCCCCGTCATATAGATTTTGTATAAAAAATTCTGCTCCTAATTGCCAAGGTAATTTAAGAGTAAATATCCAAATACTTGCAAACCACATTCTTGTGTGATTATGTAAATAATTAAATTCTTTAAGCTCTCTTACCCAAAAATTAAAACAATCAATTTCAGTTTTACCATTTACTGCTTTTAAATAATTTTGATTGCCCTCATATTCTTTTCTAACAGTTTTTAACTCTAATAAAAAATCTGTCCACACATTTGGTCTTAATTCCAACCAACCTTTCCAATATGTTCTCCATAAAATTTCTTGTATAAATTTTTCATTTTCAACAAAAGAAAATTTTTTTAAAGATTTTTTTATAACCTCTATTTCATTGATAATCCCATGAGATATATATGGTGAAAGACATGAAATATTTGATCTTTTGGTCGGCCCAAAATCAAAATTTCTTAACTCTGAATACTCGGATAGATTATTTTCAATAAAAGTGTCTAAGTTAATAATGGCCTGCTCTCTATTCGGTTCAAAATTCATAATGTTCTATCTCAATTTTTTTTTATGAAAATTTATAAATTTTTCAACATTAGATTTATTAAATGATTTATTTTCCTCAAATGATACTTTTTTCATTGAGTAAGCATTACTTTTTGTAACTCTAGAATGTATTATGATATTACCTTTATATAATCTCAACTTAATAGATCCATTAACTCTATTTTTTTTTAAATCTATAATTTTTTGCAATTTAAATCTTTCCTTTGAAAACCAATAACCATTATAAATAAGTTGGGCATATCTAGACATTATCTCATCTTTCTTATGCATAGTCTGTTTATCTAGAGTTACAGACTCTATTGCTCTATGTGCAGTTAGTAATAGACTTCCACCTGGCGTTTCATAAATTCCTCTTGATTTAATTCCAATAAATCTGTTCTCAACAAGATCGACTCTTCCAATTGCATTTTTTCCAGCCACATAGTTCAATTTTTTTAGTAATTTAGAAGGTGATAATCTTATGCCGTTTACTGATATCGGATCTCCACTTTTAAAGCCTATTGTAATATATGATGACCTATTAGGTGCTTTCTCGGGAGAGACAGTTCTCTGAAAAATAAAGCTAGGAACGGAGTTTTTTGGATTTTCTAAAACTTTACCCTCTGTAGAAGTATGAAATAAATTATCATCAATAGAAAAAGGTGATGCTCCTTTTTTATCCTTAGGAATTTTAATATTATTTTTTTTTGCGTAATTAATTAATTCAGTTCTTGATTTAAGGTTCCATATTCTCCATGGTGCGATTACTTTAATATTAGGTCCAAAATAATGGTATCCTAGCTCAAATCTAACTTGATCGTTTCCTTTTCCAGTTGATCCATGTGAAACTGCGAAAGCTTTGTATTTTTTTGCAACTCTAATTTGATCTTTAGCTATTAAAGGTCTTGCAATTGATGTGCCTAATAAATAAACGCCTTCATACAAAGCATGTCCTCTTATCATTGGGTAAATATAATCTTTTACAAAAATATCTTTTAAGTCTTCAATTATAATATTTTTTACTCCAAGTTGTTTTGCATTTTTGAATATTTTTTTTTTATCAATATTTTGACCAATATCTGCTGTATAACAAATTATTTCTGCTTTATAGTTTTCTTGCAGCCATTTTAAAATTATAGAAGTATCTAAACCGCCCGAATAGGCAAGCACAATCTTTTTTTTAGATTTCATTTTTTTTGATTTAGCTACAACTTTTCTTAGCAGTGTTATATGCCTTCGTAAATCCCATTAAAGAATAATGGTCTATTGTTTGTGATCCCTTTTTATTATAACCGGTTATCATAATTCTAGAAGCTTTCTTCATTCTCTTTATAATTCTTTTTTCTATTTTATTTTCTGCTATCCAAGCAAATCCATCTTGAGAAATATCAAACTTATATTTATATTTACCAGATTTAGCAGTTACAGAATTTTTTTTATTATACTCATAACCTGAAGTGATACTTACTTCATCGCTCACTTTATCATTCGGCCGAAAACTTACAAAAAATCTTGCTTCTCTTTCCATTTTCTTTGGAGATTGTAAAACCGGTTTACTCTGTGCAAAACAAACCTTGTTTCTATCCTTGGTTACTATCATAGTTTCCCAGTCTTTGAATTTTCCTACTTTCTTTATTTCATTAGAATAGGAAAACGAATTAAAAAAGAGCAAAAATATAAAGCTGATTATAAATTTATTTTTTATGGACATGGATTAGGATAAATATTCTGAATATCATTTATTTTTTTTAAAGCTTCATTTGATAAATTAACTTTTACACTTTCTATGTTACATTTCAACTGATCCATTGTTGTTGCACCAATAATTACAGAAGTGACAAAACTCTGAATTTCGCAGAATTTAAGACTCATTTGAGCAAAGTTTAAATTTAATTCTTGAGAAATATCAAAATATTCCTCAATCGCTTTCTTTGCGTTTTCATTTTGATATCTAGGAAATTGTTTACCAAATAAATGCATTCTTGAGCCATTTGGTATTTCATTATTTCTATATTTTCCTGTTAGATAACCGAATGCTAGTGGTGAGTAAGCAAGTAAACCACTTTTTTCTCTAATCGATATTTCGGCTAAACCGACTTCATAAGTTCGATTTAATAAATTATAGGGATTTTGTACTGACATTACTTTTGGTAAATCTTTTAATCTATTAAGTTCTAAAAATTTTAGCAAACCCCAAGCTGTCTCATTCGATAAACCAATATATCTTATCTTACCCACTTCTATCAATTTACCAAGGTTCATAAGAACATCTTCAAAAGAGTTCCACTCTTGATCATTATTATGTACATAACCCAATTTTCCAAAATAATTTGTTTCTCTTTCAGGCCAATGTAATTGATATAAATCAATATAGTCAGTTTTTAGTCTTCTTAAGCTTTCATTAACTGCTGCTATTAAATTTTTACTATCATATTGGTTACCACCACCTCTAATCCAATTCAAACCAGGTCCAGATACTTTTGTCGCTAAAATTACTTTATTTCTGCTATTTCTTTTATTAAACCAATTACCAATTATTTCTTCGGTTTTACCATAGGTGTTTTTTTTTGGAGGTATAGAATATAGCTCAGCCGTATCAAAAAAATTTACCCCATTATCAAGAGCATAATCCATTTGATCAAAGCCTTCTTGTTCAGAGTTCTGCTCTCCCCAAGTCATAGTTCCGAGACAAATTGTACTTACATCTATATTAGTATTGCCTAATTTCCTATAATTCATCGTGATTTAAACGTTTATATTAAAAATCATTAATTTTGAGTTCTTGAAAAATTCTAAAATTATTATTATATATTAATTATGGATTTCAACAGAAATAATATTTTAAATCAAACTAAAGTTTCTAAAAAAACAGTTGTTATGGACGAAGGCTTAAGAGCCTATATGTTAAAAGTTTATAATTACATGGCTACTGGTATTTTGTTGACAGGAATTATAGCTTTATTATCTTTTAAGATGTCTGTAGTTACTGATAACTCTGGAGCTATTGTAGGCTTTACACAATTTGGTAATGCACTCTTTTTATCTGGTTTAAAATGGGTCGTGATGTTAGCCCCATTAGCAGTAGTTTTTTACATGAGTTTTGGAATTGCAAAAATGAGCTCAAGTAAGGCACAAACTGTCTTTTGGATATTTGCAGCTTTGATGGGATTATCGTTATCTTGGATACTACTAGTTTACACAGGTGTTAGTGTTGCAAGAGTTTTTTTTATTACCTCAGCAACTTTTGGAGCAATGAGTATATACGGATATACAACCAAAAGAGATTTGACAAAACTAGGTTCTTTTTTAATGATGGGTTTAATAGGTATAATAATTGCGTCTTTAGTTAATATATTTTTAAAATCATCGATGATGTATTTTGTAATTTCAATTCTTGGTGTTCTTATTTTTGTTGGTTTAACAGCGTATGATACACAAAAAATTAAAAATATGTACACTGCTAGTGATAGTGGAGAACTAATTGGCAAGAAAGCTGTTATGGGCGCTTTAACTCTATACCTTGATTTCATTAATTTGTTTATAATGTTATTAAGATTGTTTGGCCAAAGAAGATAAGAGTTAAATATTTTTCCAGTTAAAACTAATTAATAAACTTTCAATATTAAATGAATTTTTTAAAATTTTTCCATTATGGTCTGTGATCAAGTATTTTAGATTTTTATTATAAGGCTTGAAATTTTTACATATTCTATATTCAGCATTTTCTGATGAATTTTTAAACACACTAAAACTTACCCTCTTACTTGAAATTGATAGGCCATAGTCTTTCCAAGATCCTTCTGATACCATTTTAGCGTATAGATCTAAAATAATTTTTAATTCTTTTTTTTCAAAAAAAACTTTTTGTTCTTTATATTTTATTGAATTATTTACAATTAATTTTAAATTTCTACTCATTAATTTTATATTTATTTATTATTCCAACTTGAAAAGCAGTAAATATGAAAGTTATAGGTAAAAGGCCCCACACTTTAAAATTTACCCAAAATTCTTCTGATTGGGTTCTCCATACCAATTCGTTTAAAATCGCTATTGAAATAAAAAAAAATATCCACCTTTTATTCAAAATCCACCAACCTTCATCAGCAAGTTTTAATGAATTTCCTAAAATTTTTTTTAGCAAAGGCTCATCTGAAAAATATTTTCCAAAATATAGAACGATTGCGAATAAAATATTTATTATTGTTGGTTTAACATAAATAAATATTGGATTATCAAAATATATTGTCAATCCCCCAAAAAGTGTAATTAATATTCCTCCAATTAAAGGAACCAAGGGAACCTTTTTTTCTAAAAACCAAACAAAAATTAATGAAATTAATGTTACAATTATAAAAGGCGGAATAGCAACTTTCAAATTTTTCCCGCTTTTATAGTAAAAAATAAAAAAAATTAATAAAGGACCAAAGTCTGTGACAAATTTTACAAAAGATTTATTCACAAGCAAATATTATCATAATATTAACAGATTAATAATTTTTTTTATTGATTTTTTATACTAAATACTCATATTTACATTGTGACTGTTCAAAAAGCAAAATTTTCTATTGGTGATATCGTCAAACATAGACACTTTGATTTTAGAGGTGTGATTTACGACGTTGATTTTGAATTTAATAATTCTGAAGAATGGTATGAGTCAATTCCTAAAAATGTTAGACCAAGAAAAGATCAACCATTCTATCATTTGCTTGCTGAAAATGATGAAATTACCTATGAAGCTTACGTTTCAGAGCAAAATTTATTGCTTGATGACTCAGATGAACCAATAAAACATCCGTTAATTAATGAAATTTTTTCAGGTAGAAGGGGTTCAAGCTATTTTAAACAGTCTAATTGATATTGACAATTTTTTAACACAATTAACTCAAAACTTAGTCACAAGATAACAATAATATGTATTTATATTTAGACCAAGAATACAAAAATTATCATTTATTTATCTCCCTCAGTATTCTTGGTCAAATATTTTCCATTAAAACAAATTTATCTTATAATTGATAATGTTAAAAAAAATTAATCAAGGTAAAATTTTTTCACTAACTTTAAAAGCTCAGAGGATTGTTATGTTCTTATTTGTAATTGTAATATCTATCGGTTTATTAGAGGCTTTAGTTTTATCACCAGAAGACTATAAACAAGGTGACTCAGTTAGGATCATGTACGTCCATGTACCCTCTGCTTGGATTTCAGTAGGAATTTTTTCAATACTTTCTCTAATGTCTTTTGGAGATTTAATTTTTAAAATTAAAAATTTTTCTTTAATTTCTAAAAGTCTCGCACCCTCGGGACTTCTGTTAAGTATTATAGCTTTGATAACTGGATCGATATGGGGAAAACCAACGTGGGGTACCTGGTGGGCATGGGATGCAAGAATTACTTCAATGTTAATTTTAACTTTGTTCTATATTCTATATATATTGGCATGGAAAATTTTTTACAAAGGAGAGTTTTCTAACAAGATTGCATCTTATATAGCTATAATTGGAGCTATAAATATTCCAGTTATAAAATTCTCTGTGGAATGGTGGTCTACTTTACATCAAAAGTCTTCGGTAAAAATACTGGATGAAACTACTATCCATCAAGATATGCTTATTCCATTATTTATAATGACTGCGGCATTTGCTCTTTTTTCAATATTAATATTTTTGATGAAATATAATACAGAACTGATAAAAATTAAAAATAAAGGTTTAGATAGACTATGATTAATGATTTTATTTTAATGAATGGTTATGGAGCCTATGTTTGGCTTGCGTATGTAACCACATTTTTAGGTTTTTTTACTTTATATAAAATTATTAGTTCTCAATTAACCAAAGAACAAAAAAGATTTTATACAAAGTTTAAGGAATTAGATGAAAATAAAAAGTATTCAGCTCAAAAACAAAATACTTATAAAGAAATTATCTCATATTCTTTTTCCTCAAAGATATAAAAATAATTATTGATGTATGGAAAAAAAGTAAAACTAAGGTTTCTATTCATATCTTTAATTTTTTTATCACTAATGCTTACGGTTTATTTAATTGTTAAATCGCTAGAAGAAAATGTTGTGTATTTCATGTCACCTACTGAAATAAAAAGCTTAAATGAAATTAATAGTGAAAAAATTCGTGTTGGGGGAATGGTGAAAAAAAATTCTGTTAAAGTTAATGCTAATCAAATAAATTTTATTATTACAGATTTTAAAAATGATGTACAGGTTGTTTTTTCAGGAATTATTCCAAACTTATTTTCTGAAGAAAAAGGAGTTGTCGCGGAAGGTTTTTTAAAAGATAGAAATTTCCTAAAAGCTAGTAAGATTTTGGCAAAACATGATGAGAATTATATGCCGCCCGAAGTAAAAGAGGCTTTAAGAAACAGTAAATAGAATGTTAAATCAATTAGGTAGTTTTTCTTTGATATTTGGATTAATTTTTTCTTTTGCAATAATTG
>MDTD01120010.1_pt1 | contig 24939 bp, 28 predicted proteins | sample 811221 | NCBI WGS metagenome assembly MDTD01 (sample SAMN05326646, study PRJNA326480) | marine metagenome | isolation source: seawater | place: Pacific Ocean: South West | collected 2011 | reverse complement strand
GATGATGAATATGTTCATGATTGGATTAGGAATTTATAATATTTTATTTTTTGTTAGTAAATTTGGTTACCTTGCTGCAGCAGGTTACGGGTCCGCTCTTAGAATTGAACAAATTCTTTTATTACCAGTAATCGGTCTAAACACTGCTGTTTTGACTATTGCAGGTCAAAATTTTGGGGCAAAACTTTTTAATAGAGTAGATGAGTCTTATACCAAAGCAATTTTAGCTGGTTCGTCTTTCATGGTTTTAGCAGGCATTGTTGTTTTTTTATTAGCTGATAACATTGTTTCAATTTTTACTGATAATCAACAAGCTATAGATTTTGGTGCAGATTATTTGAAAGTAGCGGCGTTTATTGGTCCAGTGTATCCTGTTTTTTTCATAACCAATGCATTGTTTCAAGCAATAAAGAAACCAATTTACACGGTAATGATAACTTTCTCAAGATTGGTATTATTGCCGTTTTCTACAATGTCTGTCGTAGTTTTTGTCCTAAATGGAAGTTTTAAAGATTTATTTATAGGTTTATTTTTTATAAATTGGACATTTGGAATCCTGGTATTCTTATTTTCAAAATATTATATGAAAAAACTTTTTAGCAAAACTGTTAAAGTTTAAATTATTTGTAATTTAGTTTATCTTCTAATTTTCTAACAAAATATGAAACAACAAGAATTAATACTAAGTATTCTAAAATTAAAAAAGTATAAATTTCTAAAGGCCTGTAAGTGGTTGTTACAAGTTCATTCGCTTTTCTCGTTAAATCACCGATACCGATAATTGACACTAATGAAGACATTTTTAAAACATAAACAAATTGATTACCCATAGCAGGTAAAACCACTTTTATAGCTTGAGGTAAAATTACAAATCTCATCTTTTTCCAAAAATCCATTCCCAAGGACTCTGAAACCTCGTGTTGACCTTTTGCTATTGAATTAATCCCAGCTCTAAAAATTTCTGCTTGGAACGCACTTTCACTAATTGTTAGCGCTATTATCCCAGATACGAAAGGTGAGAAACTTACCCCAATCATAATCGGTAATCCGTAATATATCCAGAGAATAAGGACTAATAAAGGTATAGCTCTAACGATTTCAACATATGTAATATTCAAATAACTTAAGAACTTATTATTTGATAAGGATGGTAAAGCGATTATTAAACCAATAATCATTGCTAAAATTATAGAAACTAAAGAAATATAAATTGTTGTCGTTATTCCACTTATCAAAAATTTTAAATTAGTAAGACCTTCTATATTTTCTGGACTAAGAATATACCAACCCCATTCATAGCTTGAACCACATCCCTGGAGTAAAAACAAAATAGCAGTTAATTTTAAAAACTTCACCAAAAGACTATATTTGTAAATTAAATGATTTTAAACTTAAATTATAAGCTTTTTAAATTATACTTTGCGAGCAATTTTTTGAAAAAACCAGATGTCTGTTTCTTTTTAATCCAATTACTTACATAATCATTCCAAACTTTGTCTTTTTTTGGAACCATCATAGCTAAGAATGCTGGATTTTTTTCTCCATCAGGAACAATCGCTAATTGAGGATATTTAACTACCAATTTGTTTGCTTCTGTTGAACTTGTTATATTACCATCAGCTCTTCCTGATAATACCTCTTGAAAATCTCTTGCGGGAGCTTCAACAGATTGGAGTTTTGATTTTGGAAAAAATTCTTTAGCTTTTTCTTCTTGAGATGTTCCTAATGTTGTTGCTATCACTACACTACTATTGTTCAATGAATCCCAAGTTGAAAATTTTTTTAAATTCTTTTTTAATACTAGAGGAACTGTTCCGTATTTATAGTAAGTTGTTGTAAAACCTGCCACCTCAGCTCTTTTTGGAGTTTTTGTTACACTGGTAGAGATATCGTATCTATCTGCTGTAATACCAGAAACAATTGTTTTCCATTCTGCAGGTACAAATTTTACTTTTACTCCCATATCTTTTGCTAATTCCTTCATCACATCAATGTCGAAACCTTTATATTTGTTTGTAGCTGGATCTTTCATTGACATAGGATCCCAGTCACCAGTTGTTCCAACCCTTAATTCCCCGGAACTCAAAATGCTTTGTAGCTTTGATTGCGCTAATAGATGGTTATTTAAAAAAAGAATTATGATTATTGCTAAAATTTTTTTCATCTTTTCGTTTTTATTATAATTTTTATTTTAATTCTGCGTGCATTTTGACCCAACTAATATCTTGACGTTTGACAATTTTATGTTATAAAAAAGAACAAAACAAGAACATTTATGAAAGTAAAATTACCTTATTACATACATAAAGTAGGTGCTGGTTTTCCATCACCCGCAACAGACTACATCGAAGATGATGTAGACCTTAATTCTCATTTAATAAAAAACCCGCCTGCAACTTTTATAATTAGAGTTCAGGGAAAATCAATGAAAGAAGCGGGCATTTATGATGGAGATCTCTTGGTGGTGGATAGAAGTTTATCCGCCAAAAATTTTTCTACGGTAGTAGCAAATGTAAGTGAGGAGTTAGTTGTGAAGACTTTAATAAAAGACGGAAATGCTAACTATTTAGCTTCCGGATCTAAAAATAGATCAATAAAAATAAAATTAGATGAAAATCCAGAAATAATAATTTGGGGCGTGGTAACTTATGTCATACATCAAGTACAATAAAAAAAATAAAAATAAGATAGCACTAATAGACTGTAATTCTTTTTATGTTTCGTGCGAAAGATTATTTAATCCGAAAATAGAAAAAAAACCAGTCGTTGTTTTATCAAACAACGATGGCTGTGTTATATCAAGATCAAAAGAGGCAAAAGAAATGGGAATTAAAATGGGAGAACCCTATTTTAAAGTTAAAGATTTAGTGAAAAAAAATAAAGTTGAAGTTTTTTCATCAAATTATGCTTTATATGGAGATTTATCCAGAAGAGTAATGAGAGTATTAAAAACATTTTCACCGCAAGTAGAAATATATTCTATAGATGAAGCTTTTATTGATTTATCATTTATGGATGAAAAAGGAGTAGAAGAATACGGAAAAAGTATAAGAGAGAGAGTTTTGAGGTGGGTTGGAATACCTACAAGTGTAGGAATAGCTTCTACAAAAACTTTAAGTAAAGTTGCTAATCATATAGCAAAAAAAGAAAAAAATGGAGTTATGTATTTAGACCAAAATATAGATACGATTTTAAAAAATTTTAAGATCGAAGATGTTTGGGGTGTTGGAAAACAACTATCAAAGTTTTATAAAAAAAATGGAATAAAGACGGCATATGATTTAAAAAATACTTCCAATACGTGGGTTAAAAAAGGCACAAACGTGTTAGGTGCAAAAACTGCAATGGAGCTAAGAAGTATACCTTGTATAAGTCTTCAAATAGATCAGGAGAAAAGAAAAAATTGTTGTGTATCACGATCTTTTGGAAGAAAGGTAAAAGAAATTCAAGAATTGGAAGAAGCTGTAACAACACACTGTTTAAATGCTGCTGAAAAAATTAGAGCTGATGATCAAGTCGCAAAGACTATAACGGTTTTTATAAGAACAAGTCCTTTTGATAAACAAAAAAAATATTATTCAAACTCAAAAACTTTAGATTTTCCAATAGCTACAAGCAATAGTATTGAAATGATAAAAAACGCTGTGAAAGCACTCAATAGTATTTACAAACACGGTTATATGTATCAGAAAGCAGGAGTAATATTATCTAATCTAAAAGATGTTAAAAATAATAGCGAAAATCTATTAACGCCAATACTAGAAGATAAATCTAAAACACTAATGCAGGCTATTGATTACACTAATATGAAGTATGGAAGATATGCAATTAGTATAGCGCAGGCAGGATTAAGCAAAGGATGGAAGATGAGAAGAGAACACTCATCAAAAATCGACACTGCTTCGTTTGACTCCTTACCCGTAATTGATGTATAAAATATTAACGGGGTGTCCGAAAGACTGAGATTATACCCGAGGAACCTGACCGGTAATTCAGTAAGGGAATTATGGATAAAACATATCTATCAATAGAAACATCTTTATTTATTACAATAGTTATAGGAGTATTTTTTTTAGGTATCGGCTATATAAATACTAAAAAAATCACTAATAACAGAAATTATATTATCGGAGATCGAAATGAAGGTGTTTTTTCTCTTACAACAAGCTTAACAGCTTCAGCTTTAGGGGCGTGGATATTATTTGGCCCAGCATCTGCAGCAACCTGGGGAGGAATAGGGGCAGTAGTTGGTTATGCTTCTGGAACAGCAGCGCCAATGCTTTTCTTATATAATTTTGGGCCAAAAATAAGAAAAGAGTTTCCTGAAGGCCTTTCATTAACAGATTATATAGAAAAAAGATTTGGTAAAGAAATATTAAAAGTAAGTTTATTTTTAATTCTATTTTATCTAATTATTTTTTTAGTAGCAGAAGTTACTGCTATAGCTTTTTTACTTAAATTTACTTCCAAGATACCATTGTGGATAACCTCAGCAATAACATTAGTTATTTGTTTACTTTATGTTTTAAGAGGTGGCTTTAAACTATCAATTATAACTGACAAATATCAATTTAGTTTCATAATAATAATCATCCTAGTTACGTTTTTTTTTATTATGAAAAGCACGAATTTTTCAAGCCTTGATATAATAAAGCTTAACACTCCGAACTTAATCGATAAAAATTATTTACCAAATTACACCTCTGGTTTAACTTTTTTTATAGCAGTTGCAGCAACAAATTTATTTCATCAAGGGAACTGGCAAAGAGTATTCTCTGCAAATAACGACAAAAGACTTAAATCAAGTCTAATTATTTCATTTTTGATGATTTTTGGCATTGTTTTTTGGATGGGATACTCAGGTCTTATCTCAATTTCTTTGGACCCAACAATTACACCGGACCTAGCATTTTTTAATTTAGTTTTTAAGAATGAAAATAAAGTTTTTGTTGCAGCAATTTTAATTTTAGCTTTATCTCTTACATTAAGTACAATAGATACTTTGATAAACTCAATTTCTAGTTTAATTATTTTAAATGGAAAAGAAATTAACAAAAATTTAAAAGGTAAAGATATAAAAAAAAAAAGTAATTTTACAATTATATTATTATCTTTTTTTGTTTTTTTATTTGCATCTAAAGGTTACAGTATTCTATATTTATTTTTATTTGCAGATCTTTTATGTTGTTCAGCAGTTGTAATAATTTTTTTTGGTTTCTTTAAGAAAAAGATTAATTCGAAATTAGCATTTAAAACTATTATTTTAGCATTGATATCTGGGCTATTATTTTTTCCAAGTCAAGACATGACTTCAAGCATTCTAGTTGGTGCTATATTTCCAATTGATATGTTTAGCACTTTTATAACTACAAATTTACTTTTTGTATCGTTTATTTTTCCAATACTTGTACAATCCTTATCAATCTTTTTCTATTCTTTTCGTAATTCATTTAAATAGATAATCACCGCAACCCAAATTATTAAGAAACCAAATAATTTCTCAATGGTCAAAACTTCACCAAAATATGTAATGCCAAGAAAAAATTGAGATGTGGGTGTTAAAAAAAGTATCATACTTGCTGGTCCTATTCCTATTATTTTAAAACCTAATGTAAATAAAAATAATGGAACTAAAGTGACTAATCCTGACCAAAATAAATAAAAAGAGAGTAGAGGCTCTTGAAATGAAAAGATATTAAGATTTATCTTTATCAAGTAAATAAAAAGTATTACCGCTATAGGCGATATTAATAAAGTTTCGATTAAAAGACCAATATCAGAAGAAACTTTAACTTTTTTTCTTATTAATCCATATAAGCTAAATGTAATCGCTACAGTAAGACCAATCCATGGCAATTCCCCTAGCTTTATCAAAAAATACAAAAGAGAAAGTATTACTAGAATAACCGAGATAACTTGATTTTTATTAAGCCTTTCTCTCAAAAATATTCGACCCAAAAAAACGCTAATAATTGGATAAATATAATATCCTAAACTTGAGTCTAAAAGTTTATTTACACTAACAGCATAAAGCCAGGTACCCCAGTTTACACTAACTAAGAGCCCCGAAGTAAAAAGGAGAATTTGGTTTTTTTTATTACTAAATATCTTAAAAAACTCTTTCCATTTAGAAAATAAACTTGTTGTTATAATTAATAATACAGCAGTCCAAATAGTTCTATGAACGGTAAGTTCAACAAATGAGGCAAAAGAGACGAATTTAAAAAAGACTGTTCCAATAACACCCCACCAAAGAGAGGCAAAAGCAGCATAAAAAATTCCTGATAATTGTCTTTGTTGCATGATAAATTTGATGCAATATAATTAAAATTTCATTATAAAGATATAAATAGTTACTGGTGAGATGGGTGAGTTGGTTTAAACCATCGGTTTGCTAAACCGACGTACGATTGAAAAGTCGTACCGAGGGTTCGAATCCCTCTCTCACCGCCACAGTTATCTAAAAATTTCACCAATTTTTACTGGTTGTTTTGCAATCATATACTTATATACATTTACATTCTCCAAAACTCTTTGAACATAATTACGAGTTTCCTCAAATCTAATCAATTCTATCCAATCAATGTAACTTAGTTGATTTTTAGTTGGATCTCCATTCACTCTTCTCCATGTCTTAACTCTGTTTGGGCCAGCATTATAGGCTGCTATGGCAAATGGATAAACTCCAGAATAATCTTCCAATAAAGAGTTAAAATAATAAGAACCAAGTTTAATATTATATTCTGCATCTCTAGTTAATCCGCTTATGCTATACGGAAGCTTAGCTTGTTTAGCGACTAACTTGGCAGTGTATTTCATTAATTGCATCATTCCTCTTGCACCCGCGTAACTATTGGCTTTACTATCGAATTCACTTTCTTGTCTTATTATAGCAAGGATAATATTAGAAGAGGGCATTGATTTATTATTAATTTGTCTAGGTGTAGATATTATTGGATAGTTATATTTGAGATAAAATCTTTTTTTATAAGATGCTTGTTTTGAGATTTGAATAGCATAATCAAACCTACCTACTTCTGTAGCAAGCCTTGCAGCTAATACTTCACTTCCTTTTTCAATATCAAGTGTTGCTAAAAATTTAATTATGTCCTTAGAATATTTTGTTTGATCCAATTCTCTTAAAATTTTAACTATCTTAATTAATTTATTTTGAGAAAATTCTTTTTCATATTCTTTAGAAAAAGAAGAATCATCATCTAATTTGAATTCACCATCTTTATTAACTTCATTAAAGGATAATTGTCCATAATAAGTTGTTAAAAATTGAGCACCTTCAGTGAAATATTTTTGTGAATTTTTTTCATCTCCCAAAGCTTTATAAGATTTTCCTAACCAATAAGCTCCTCTAGCCAAACTTATAGGATAACTTACATTGTCATAAAAATTTAAAAAATGATTAACAGAATACTCTGGAGATTTTAAAAACGAGTGGGCGATCCAACCAGATAACCACTCGGCCTCAGCAAATTCTGCTCCAGAAGAAAGAGAGTGTTCACTGGCAACTTTATAGGCTGTTTTAAATCTTTTTTTATACAATAAACTTCTAACAACACTTTCCCTTTGTTTCCACCATAAGTCTCCCCTAACGAGTTCATCTTCAGATTTGTTTGAATTTTTGTATAAAATTTCTAATGAAGACTCCAATCTTCCTCTTCTAGCTCTCCATCTCAATCTGTCATATTGCAAACCTATGTCGCTTTTTAAATGGGCTGGAACTTTAGCTATTGCGTTATCAACTCCATAAGAATTACTCATTAAAATTTGTCTTGCGTTATACAATGCCTTTTCATCTTTAGGTAAATATCTCAGCAATCTTTTTAAATCCCAATATTTTCTCTCCCATGCTAAATATTCAGCTCGATTTATATAATCATCTGAGGAAAGAAATGATTTAAATTTACTTCTAAAATATCTTAATTCGCTAGTAGACATTTCAGCTTTTACCCAACCATCTCTTATTATTAATTCTAAATTATTTTTTTCATTTGTAGATATTAAAGCCTCAGCTAATTTTAATTTACCAACTCCACTTACGGGCGGATACTCTTCAAACCAATTTATTATATTTTTAGCCGTTGTATTTTTGAGAAATATTTTTTTTTCAGCTAAATATTGAAGTCTACCTATCCTAGGGTAATCAGCATTTTGCTTAATAAAATTTTGATAGTCATTAAATGTGGCGTTATTACCAGTTCTTAAAAGATATAACCATTGAATGTATGTCTTAAAATCTTTGTCTTTAATTTTTTTAGAAATTTTATAACCTGTTATCCATTTTTTAGCTTTAAAGTTTTCAAAAACTACTTTAGCTCTATCAAAATCTTTTTGATTTAAAATTTTTGATTTTTCAAGAGCATTTACAGTTTTGAATGTTTTTGGTTTTTTTTTGAGGAAGAGTAAATTTTGTTATATTAATTGTTTCTTTTTTTTTATCTCGAAAAATTTTCTCTTTTTTCACAATCTCTTTTTTACTTATAATTTTTTCTACTTCAGGTTTTTTTTCTTCTTTTTTATCAACCTTTAAAATGGGCTTTTCTAAAGGTATGGGTTTTTTACTTTTAGTAGTTTTGGCTTCTATTTTTTTGAAGATTGAGGGTTTTTCTTTTGGTAGTAGAAAATTAGTTTCGGAAGTATTAGCATAGCTAAAACTTGAAATTGACAATAAAATTACTAGACTAATTAAACGATAAAGCATAGATTCTAATTATTATTAATCTTATATTGTTTTATGTTCAAAGGTTCAATTGTTGCTTTATTAACTCCATTTAATAACAATAAATTAGATGAAAATAATTATATAGAATTAATACATCACCACATTAAAAATGGGACTAATGGCATTGTACCAGCAGGTACTACAGGAGAGTCCCCTACATTATCCCATGATGAACACAAAAAGGTTATCGAGCTTTCTGTAAAAGAATGTAAGGGTAAAATTCCCGTTATTGCTGGCACTGGATCAAATTCAACATCAGAAGCCGTTGAACTTTCAATGCATGCAGAAAAATCAGGGGCTAATGCTTTGTTAATTGTTACACCTTATTATAATAAGCCTACACAGGAAGGTTTGTACCAACACTATAAAAAAATAAACGACAATGTTGGTATACCAATCATCATTTACAATATTCCCTCAAGATCTGTAATAGATATGTCTGTAGACACAATGGCAAAACTTGCAGAACTTAAAAATATAGTTGGAGTAAAAGATGCTACTGGAGAATTAAATCGAGTAGATAAAACCAAAAAAAAAATAGGAAATGATTTTATTCAATTAACCGGTGAAGATCACAATGCCCTGGAATTTAATAAAAGAGGTGGTGTAGGATGTATAAGCGTTACAGCAAATGTTGCAGCAAAACTTTGCTCTGAATTTCAGTCAGCATCAATGTTACAAAATGATACAGAGTCACAAAAAAAAGCAAAAAAAATAAATTTGCAATTATCAGAATTACACAGAGCTTTATTTATAGAAAGCAACCCCTCGCCGGTAAAATATGCAGCGTCCCTACTAAAATTATCTAAACCTGATGTTAGATTACCATTAGTTGAGGTTAGAGAAAGCACTAAATTAGAAATTAAGAAAGCTCTTAAAGTTGCTCAATTACTTTAATGAAAACAAAAAAATCTTCAGGAAATAAGATTATTTGTTTAAATAGAAAAGCTGGATTTAATTTCTTTTTTAAGGAAATTTTTGAGGCAGGTATTGCTTTAAAAGGATCTGAAGTAAAATCTTTACGTGAGGGAAAAGGAAGTATTGCAGACTCATATGCTATAGATAAATTAGGAGAAATTTATTTAATAAATTCTCATATACCACTTTACAAACAATCTTCGTATAACAATCACAATCCTAAAGAGGATAGAAAACTTCTACTAAACAAAAAAGAGATCAACAAGCTTATCGGTAGAATAAATCAAGAAGGTTTAACAATTGTTCCAACGAAAATGTATTTCAAAAAAGGTAAAGTTAAAGTCGAAATCGCCGTAGCTAAAGGAAAAAAACTGTATGATAAGAGACAAACAAAAAAAAATAGAGATTGGAAAAGAGAGCAGGCTCGCTACCTGTCAAGAAATAATAAATGATTCATTTGAATATTGGTTCTAGTCTTAAATCAAGGTTTGGGGATAAATTTGATAATATTATAACTACAATTAAATTTTTAGCACTAGAAAATATTTTAATTAAAAAGATATCCCATTTTTATGAAACTCCATCATATCCAAACAAATCATTGTCAAAGTTTATAAATATTGGCGTTGATGTTACAACAAATCTAAGTTTAAAAATTTTTTTTAAAAAATTAAAAGATATAGAAAAGAAAATAGGGCGTATTAAAAGTCAAAAAAACGCACCTCGTGTTTGTGATATTGATATTATTGATTTTAATCAATTACATTTATATTCAAAAGAGTTAAAAATACCTCACCCACGAATGCATCTTAGAAATTTTGTGTTATACCCCTTATATGAGAATCAATCTAATTGGATACACCCTATTTCAAAGAAAAAAATTGATTTTTATTTAAATCGACTTAATCTAAAATCGCATATTGAGATTACAAGATTGCATAAAAGTGATATACTAAGAAATTATGAACAATGAAGAATTAATAAGTAAAATTAAATCTTATAATAGATTTCTTAATCCAACTACTTTGAATAAAGCCTATGAGTTTGCAGCAAAGGCTCATAGAAATCAAAAAAGGAAATCAGGTGATCCTTACGTTAATCATCCTTTAGCTGTTGCAAATATATTATCAGACTTAAGACTCGACAGTGCAACAATAGTTACTGGTCTACTTCACGATACAATTGAAGATACTAAAGCAACATATGATATTGTTTTAAAAGAATTTGGCAAAGAAGTTGCAGACTTAGTAGATGGAGTAACAAAGATTTCAGCACTTGAAAATAAAGCAAAAGAAAATTCTATAGCTGAAAACTTTCGTAAATTGATTTTGGCTACATCAAAAGACATTAGAGTTTTACTTGTTAAATTAGCAGATCGTTTACACAACATGAGAACGATTAAGGCCTTTGACTCTATAGATAAACAGAAAAGAATTTCTAAAGAAACTATGGAAATTTACGCACCTCTAGCTGATAGAATGGGAATGAATAGAATAAGAGATGAGCTGGAAGATCTTTCTTTTGAAATATTAAATAAAAAAGCAAGAGATTTAATTCAAGAAAGACTTAAATTTATAAAAAATAATAGGGAAGATAATTTTAAAAATATTTCTAGTGAGCTAATTAATTTATTGGAGTCTAAAGACATAAAAGCAAAAATTACTGGCAGGGAAAAAACACCTTTCTCTATTTGGAGAAAAATGCAAAATAAGAAAATTTCGTTAGAGCAACTAACAGATATAATTGGTTTTAGAATTTTAGTTAATGATATAGATGAATGCTATAAAACATTAGGAATATTTCATTCTAAATACTCTGCCATACCTGGAAAATTTAAAGATTATATATCGACCCCAAAAATTAATAATTATAAATCTATTCATACTTCCATCATCGGTCCTCATAAACAAAGAATAGAGGTACAAATAAGAACTAGTGAAATGCATGAATTTGCAGAAAGAGGTATAGCATCACACTGGAAGTATAAATCATCTGAGAAATACTCTGAATTATCTTGGAAAGAATATGATTGGTTAAGAGATTTAGTAGAAATAATTGAAAATGGAAGTAATCCAGAACATTATTATGAATTTACTAAATTACAAATGTTTCAAGATAACGTTTTTTGTTTTACTCCCAAGGGTGCTGTAATTAAATTACCAAAAAATGCTACACCAATTGATTTTGCTTACGCCGTGCACACAAAAATTGGTGACACTGCTATAGGTTGTAAAATTAACGGTAAAGAACTTCCGCTTCAAACAATTTTAAAAAATGGAGATATGGTGAAAATTATCACATCTAAAAAAGTATCACCGTCTCTACATTGGTTATCATCCTCGAAAACAGGTAAAGCTAGGGCTTCTATTAGAAGGTATTGGCAAGATAAATTAAACAATGAAAGCAAAGAGGAAAAAATTTATAATGCAACTTTGATAATTGACTTGCCTCATAAACCAGGAGTTTTAGGTGAAATAAGTACTTTAATCGGTTTAAATAAAAGTAATATCGTAAACGTTGAATTAATGAAGAGAAAGACTGATTATTTACAATTTTCTTTTGATTTACAAGTAAAAGATTTAAAAAACTTTACAAACTTGATAAGTCAGATAAAACAAAAGAATTTAAATTTTAGAATAGTACGACACAAACAGAAAAAAAATGCTTTCTTACGAAGAATCTTTAAAAATTTTAAAAGAAACTGATGCCTTGTTGGAGGGACACTTCATACTATCTTCTGGATTGCGAAGCTCTAAATATGTACAGTGTGCAAAACTTTTAAGTAAACCGGCTCAAGCTTCAGAAATTTGTAGGTCCTTAGCAGAAAAAATTAAAAAAGAAATCGATGATTTCGATATCATACTATCCCCAGCTCTTGGAGGGGTTGTTATTGGATATGAGATAGGTAGATTATTAAATAAAGAAACAATATTTGCAGAGAGAGTAGACGGTAATTTTAATATTAGAAGAGGATTTGAAATTAAAAAAAACAATAAAATTTTAATCGTTGAGGACGTTATAACAACCGGCAAATCAAGTTTAGAATGTCTAGAACTTGTAAAATCTTTAGGTGGTAAAGTTGTTGGCTTTGCATGCATTATAGATAGATCAAATGATAAATCAAAAATTGATAAAAAGATAATATCTCAAGTTCAATTAAATATACCCACTTATAAAGCTGATGAAATCCCACCAGAATTGTCAAAAATAAAAGCAATAAAACCTGGAAGTAGAAATATTAAATGAAAAAAAGACTAGGTGTAAATATTGATCACGTTGCTACTGTAAGAAATGCGAGAGGTGAAAAATATCCAAGTCCTTTAAGAGCAGCTTTAATAGCTCAAAAATGTGGGGCGGACTCAGTAACAATTCATCTTAGAGAAGATAGAAGACATATTAGAGAAGAGGATTTAAAAACAATATTATCCAGATTAAAAATACCATTAAATTTGGAAATAGCAGCTACAAAAGAAATGTTTAATATAGCCAAAAGACAAAAACCTAGTTTTATATGCATAGTACCCGAAAAAAGAAAAGAAATAACGACTGAAGGTGGATTGAATTTAAATAACAAAAAATATTTTTTAAAAAAATTAATCAATAGTTTACAAGCTAATGGATCAAGGGTTAGTATTTTCATAGAACCAAACACCAAAGATATATATAAAGCAAAATTTTTTTTTAATGCTGATTGTGTTGAATTACATACAGGAAAAATTTGCAATCTTATTAATGAAGAAAAAAATTATAAAAAAGAATTTTTAAGAATTAAAAATGCAGCAAAATTTGCAAATAATATATCTTTAGAAGTTCACGCTGGTCATGGTTTAACTTATAAATCTACAAAAATACTAACTAAAATAAAAGAAATACAAGAATTTAATATAGGTCATTTTTTGGTAGGAGAGTCCATTTTCATAGGATTAAAAAATTCAATAAAAAATTTTAAAAAGATTATTAGATGAAAATGGATATTCATGGAGTAGGCGTGGACATAGTTGATATTAAAAGAATCTCCAAAGCGATTAAAAAAAATGACAAGTTTAAAAGTAGAGTTTTTTCTCAAAATGAGATTTTTAAATGTAATAGAGTCAAAAATTACCACAATTGTTTTGCAAAAAGATTTGCAGCTAAAGAGGCATTTTCTAAAGCATTAGGAACTGGTATTTCAAAAGGATTAAAATTTAAAGAAATACAAATTTTAAGTAATAAAAATGGTAAACCTGACTTAAGATTAATTGGTAATACAAAAAATTTGGTTAAAAAAATTTTAAAGAATAAAAGATTTAAAGTTTTAGTATCTTTATCTGATGAAAAATCACATGCTTTCGCAATGGTAGTGGTATTAGTATGAATAAAATGAAATTAATAATTTTGGAAAATCTAAAAACAATTTTTTATGCACTCGTAATTGCTATACTAATTAGATCATTATTTATTCAACCTTTTTATATACCATCCTCCTCAATGGAACCTAATTTGTTAGTTGGAGATCGAATATTTGTGACAAAATACACATATGGCTATAGTAAACATTCTTTTCCTTTTAGCCCCGGAATTTATAGTCAAAGAATAATGTACTCAGAGCCAAAACAAGGTGATTTAGTTGTTTTTAAAACACCTGCTGATAATAGAACTGACTATATTAAAAGATTAATAGGTATGCCCGGTGACGAAATACAATTCATTAATGGTGAAATTTTTATTAATAAAGAAAAAATAAAAAGAAAAAAAATTAATAAAAAAATAAAAGTTAGATGTGGAAACTTTATTTTAGATGTTAATTTTTTCGAGGAAACATTACCGAATCAAACTAAATATATTGCAGCATACAGTGCAGAAGGAACTTTAAAAAATTCAGATAAATATGTTGTTCCAGAAAATCATTTTTTCTTAATGGGTGATAATAGAGATTGCTCTAAGGATAGTAGATTCCTCTCTGACGTTGGCTATGTTAATTTTATAAATCTCGTGGGAAAAGCAAAATATATTTTTTTTTCAAATGATACTAATATCAGCCCATTAATCAAATTTTGGAATATAAAAGACTCGTTCAGGTTAAATAGATTATTTAGAAGTTTATAATTATGAATGCAATAAAAGAATTTGAGAATTTAATTAAAATAAAGTTTAAAGATAAAAAACTTTTAACACAAAGCCTAACTCATAAAAGTTTTAGTAAATTTAATAATAATGAAAAACTTGAATTTTTAGGAGATCGAGTTCTTGGATTTATTATATCAAAAGAAATTATAAAAACTTTCCCCAATGATGAAGAGGGTGTATTAGATAAAAAGTATGCCAATTTAGTCAATAAGTCTACCTGTTATAAAATAGGAAAATTTTTAAATATAAAAAATTATATAATTTTTGGAGAAAATTATAGAAGCCAAAAAAAGTCAGATGAAAAAATTGTTAGTGATACTGTTGAAGCAATAATTGGTGCAATTTATCAAGATCAAGGATTAAAAGAAGTAGAAAAATTTGTTATTAAAAATTGGAAAAAGTATATCAATATGTCGGAATCGGCTCCCATAGATTCTAAATCAAAATTACAAGAATATTCTTTAAAGACATTTAAACAGCTTCCAAAATATACATTACATAAAAAAACCGGCCCACAACACGATCCACTTTTTAATGTTGAAGTTCATGTTCCTAAAGCTAAAAAAATGATAGCCTCTGGTAGTTCAAAGAAAATAGCTCAACAAAGAGCTGCAAAAAAATTATTGGACTTTTTAAAAATATAATGAACTGGCAAGATGAGGGGTATTTATTATCTAAGAGAAAATTTAGAGAGAATGCTAATATTGTAAATATATTTACAATCAATCAAGGAAAAGTGAGCGGAATAGTTTTTGGAGGGAATTCTAGGAAAATTAGAAATTATTTACAAATAGGAAATAAAATATTCGTTGTTAATAATTCTAAAAATGAAAATAAAATTGGATACTTAAAAACTGAGTTAATAGAGGCAATATCTCCAAAATATTTTAGTGATAAAAAAAGAACGACTGCAATCTTAGCAATCTCAAGCATACTTAATGCTTTATTACCGGAGTCACAATCGAATAAAACTATTTATAAATCCTTGGAAAATTTTTATAATAATTTGGAGCTAGATAATTGGATTGTTCTTTATATTTTTTGGGAGCTTAATCTAATAAAAGAATTGGGTTTTGGATTTGATCTTAAAAAATTTAAAAATGACAAATTTAATGACGATGACATTTTAAGAATAAATCTAGATCACCAAGATTATGAAATACCTTATTTTTTTGTTACTAAAAAAATACCAGCATCTCTTTCACCTAAAATCATTAGACAGTCTTTATCTTTTACTAGATTGATTTTCCAAAATAAGTTTTTTTTACCAAACAGCATAATTTTTCCAAAAACTAGAGTATTATTGGAAAGCTATTTCACTTGATTTTTTTTAATTCATTGCAAACGTCTAAAGCAAAATAACTAATTATTGCTGACGCCCCAGCTCTTTTAAATGATAATAAGCTCTCTACGATAGAGTCTTTGTTTATTAATTTTTGTCTAATACCATTTTGTATTAATGAGTATTCTCCTGATACCTGATATGCAAAAACAGGTATCTTAAAATTATCTTTAATACTTTTGATAATATCAAGATACGGTAATCCAGGTTTAACCATTACAAAATCTGCACCCTCTTTTATATCAAAACCAACCTCTCTTAATGCTTCATTCGAATTTCTATAATCCATTTGATAAGTTTTTTTATCACCTTTCAATAAATTTTTAGAGCCGATAGCATCTCTAAATGGGCCATAAAAACTAGAGGCATATTTTACTGCATAAGATAATATTTTAGTATCATGTAATTTATTTTTATCTAAATTTTTTCGTATCTCTCCAATCCTTCCGTCCATCATATCCGAAGGTGCTATTACATCACATCCTAATTGTGCTTGTATTAATGCTTGTTTAATTAAAATTTTATTGGTCTCGTCATTTAAAATTCTGTTATTTTTTAGTAATCCATCATGACCATGCGATGTATATGGATCAAGAGCAACGTCACACATTATACCAACATCCTTATATTTTTTTTTAATTTTTTTAATTCCTTGACAAACAAGATTATTTTCATTTAATGCCTCACTTCCAATTTTGTTTTTTTTAGTTTTTGGAGTGTGAGGGAATAATGCAACCATCGGAATTTTATTCTTTTGTGCTTTGTTTAAGATTAAGTCTAACTTATCTATTGTGTATCTATAAATTCCCGGCATCGTTTTGATTTCTTCCACCTTATTTTTCCCTTCTTTTAAAAAAATTGGTAAAATTAAATCATTAACGGAAAGGTTGTTTTCCGAAACTAGCCTTCTTGACCAATCAGAGTTGCGAACTCTTCTCAATCTTGTGGATGGAAACTTTCCTAATATCCTCATTTTTATCTATAAAACTTTTTTTTATGCGACAAATATAATATTATATCTTATAAACAAAATATCATATTACTTAATTATGCATTCAACTACGTTTAAAGATTTTTATCAAGTTCCAGATTTAGACTTTAATATTTTAAAATTAAGGTCAGATCTAGAAAAAATATTGCAAAATTCAAAATATCAAACACTTGGCATAACCAATTTCGCCGCAATTCCGATGAATAGAATTCCAGGTGACAATAGCTCGATCGAAGGTCACAATGTAAGGGGCGTATATTGGACCAAACCTGATGAAAGTGGAAAAGAGGTTATGAGGGACAAGTTAATTGACGAGTCAAAGTACACAGAATTAGTAGATGAATTTAAAGGAACTTATTTTGAAGAGGTTTATAATACACTTAGATCTAAATTTAAACTTGGTAGGGTAAGGATACTATTAAAAGAACCAAGGTCCACTTTAAGTTGGCATAAAGATCCTGAGCCGAGGTTACATATTCCTATAATTACTAACCCTGGTTGTAAAATGGTTATAGAAGATGTGGCTAAACATATGCCAGCTGATGGTAAAGTTTGGATCACTAACAACACAAGATATCATAATTTTTTTAACGGTGGCGAACAAAATAGAATTCATCTTGTTGCTTGTGTATTAGAAGATAGATTTAATTAATTTGAAATCTTTATTTAAAAAAATTTGCATTTCCTCTGATCACGCAGGTTACAAGTTAAAGGAAAAGATTAAAAACTTTTTAATAAAAAATGATGTCTCAATTATTGATTTGGGACCTTACAATGATAAATCTGTCGATTATCCTGATTATGCAAAAAAAGTTGGTAATAGGGTAAAACAGAAGAAAAGTGAAGTTGGCATACTCGTATGTGGATCCGGTACAGGCATGTCGATTTCAGCCAATAAAATTAAGGGGATTAGAGCGGCAAATTGTTTTAATAAAAAATCTTCTTATTTGTGTCGGTCACACAATAATGTTAATGTATTGTGTCTTGGTGCAAGAATTGTAAATAAAAAAAACGTTATGAATATAATTAATACTTTTTTGACAACAAAATTTGAAGGTGGAAGACATAAGAGGAGAATAAATAAAATATAATGTCATCAGTTACTAAAATACATAATTTAGTTAATAACTTTTTTGAAGATGATTTAAAAAAATCAGATAAAGAGATTTATGACTCTATTTTTCAGGAACATGAAAGACAACAGTTTCATATAGAACTTATTGCGTCTGAAAATATTGTTTCAAAAGCTGTTCTAGAAACTCAAGGTTCAGTCTTGACAAATAAATATGCAGAAGGTTATTCAGGTAAAAGATATTATGGAGGTTGTGAATTCGTTGATAAAGCTGAGACTCTTGCTATTGAAAGAGCAAAAAAATTGTTTAATTGTAAATTTGCAAATGTGCAGCCCCACTCAGGAGCTCAAGCTAATGGAGCAGTCTACTTAGCATTACTGAAACCTGGCGATACTATTTTAGGTATGAGTTTAAATTCAGGAGGACACCTTACCCATGGAGCTAAACCTGCTCAATCTGGTAAATGGTTTAATGCTATACATTATGATGTAAAAAAAGATGATGGCTTGATTGATTATGATAGCGTTGAAAAGCTGGCTATTGAACATAAACCTAAACTTTTAATAGCAGGTGGAAGCGCTTATTCAAGAGTTATTGATTTTAAAAGATTTAAAGAAATTGCTTCAAAAATAAATGCATACTTTTTAGTAGATATGGCGCATTTTTCTGGTTTAGTTGCAGGCCGGGCATACCCTAATCCTGTAGATTATGCAGATGTAGTAACTTCTACTACGCACAAAGTTTTAAGGGGTCCAAGAGGTGGAATAATTTTAACTAACAATGAGGAGCTAAATAAAAAATTTAATAGTGCAGTTTTTCCTGGTTTACAAGGTGGGCCTTTAATGCACGTTATTGCAGCTAAAGCTGTTTGTTTTAAAGAAGCTTTAAGTGATGAATTTAAAACTTACACAAAAAATGTAATCGAAAATGCAAAAGCTTTATCTAATTCATTAGAAAAAAACAATCTTAAGATATTCTCAGGAGGCACTGATACTCATTTAATGTTAGTTGACTTAAGGCCTTATAAAGTTACAGGAAAAGATGCTGAGGCAAGTCTTGGTCTTTCAAATATTACTTGTAATAAAAATGGAATACCTTTTGATACTGAAAGTCCTTGGGTTACCTCTGGCATTAGACTTGGAACACCTGCAGGAACGACTAGAGGCTTTGGAATAAAAGAATTTTCACACATTGGTGATTTGATTAGTAAAGTTGTTCAAGGTCTATCAAAAAACCCTTCAGATAATTCAAAAATTCAAGAAGAAGTTAAAAAAGAGGTGATTGATCTTTGTAAGGCTTTTCCTATATATAGTAGTTAAAAATATATAAATAACTATGATTTGTCCATTCTGTAGAGAAAAAGATACTTCTGTTGTGGACTCTAGACCCACAGAAGACGGTACTGCGATTAGAAGAAGAAGAGTTTGTACTTGTAGTGGAGGTCAAAGGTTTACCACGTTTGAAAGAGTTCAATTTAGAGAATTAACTGTAATAAAAAAAAATGGCAGAAGGGCTCCGTTTGATAGAGAAAAACTTGCAAAATCTCTTTTCATGGCCTTAAAAAAAAGACCGATAGATGCAGATACAACTGAAAAAGTAGTCTCGAAAATTTCAAGAGAACTTGAAGAATTAGGACAATCAGAAATACAATCTAGCGTAATAGGAAAAAAAGTTATGGACGAATTAAGAGAACTAGACAAAGTCGCTTATATTAGATTTGCTTCAGTATATACAAATTTTAAAGAAATAGGAGAGTTCGGAGAATATGTTGAACAACTCCATGGTAAATTGAAAAAGTAGATTTTAATTTTTTTTAGCAGTCATTAAAGTTTTTTCACAAATTCTTTGAGTTAAAATACCTTCTCTTAAAAACATTGATTTATTTGAATAAACAAACTTTTTTAAGCAATTATAGTAACTTTCTTTATGTTTGATATCCCAACTTTTTAAAAGATCCTTTTTTTGAAAAAATTATTAGAATCCAGTCTAAAACCCTTTCCATACAATCTAATTCTTTCTTCTTGACCACTTCGACTTTCTCTACTAAAGATGAACTCTACTATTGTTTTACTCTCCATTTTCATATTAATGATTGCATCCGAATAATCCTTTTTATCTAAATACTTTTTTGTGCTAATTGGTTCTGCTATCGTAACAATTTTTTTAGGAGTTGATCTTGTAAACCAGCAAGCTAAATCAAAAAAATGGAATCCTTTATCCATAAATAAGCCTCCATTTCTTATAGATTGATCTACATTTATATTAAATGATCTAGAAATAATCTGCATAATGTTAACCTTTCTATTGTTTAATTTTTTTTTCATTTTTATATATGCTTTTTCAAATCTTCTATTAAGACCTATACAAATTTTAATTTTTTTTTTTACGATTTCATTTGTAATTGAAATTAAATTTTTTTCTCTCATTAAAATAGGTTTTTCACAGTAAATCATTTTTTTATGTTTAATTAGCTTTTTTAAAAAATATTCATGAGTATTGGTCGGAGATGATAAGATAAATAACTTAATCTCTTTTTTTTTTAAAATTTCTTCAAAATTTTTCGATGTTTTGCAATTAAATTTATTTGCATAATTGGATCGCAATTTTGAATTTATATCATAAACGAACTCAAGCTTTGTTTTGGGAATTCTTTTTAAATTATTACAATGAATTAGACCGATTTTAGATAAACCAATAACACACGCTTTAATCATTTAAATTGTATCCACTTTTTACTATTTGAAGATTTTACACAACAATCTATAAATTTTGCTGTAAGAAGTCCTTCATAAGCAGTGGGAAACAAATATTTCTTTTTTTTATTCTTAGAATTAATCTTATCAGCAATCTCTTTATAGATATTTGAAAAAGCACTCAAATAGCCTTCGGGATGTCCATATTTGATCCTTGAAAATTTTTTTGAGTGTTTACTCTCATTAAAGCCTCTTTCTAAAATTTTGGTCGCACCATTCGCTTTATTAAATTTTAAGTAATTCGGATCATTTTGTATCCACTCCAAACTTCCATTAGTACCAAAAATTCTAATTCTTAATCCATAAACGCCACCTTTTGCCGTTGTTGATGTCCAAAAGATTCCTTTTGCTCCATTCTCATAATTAATAAAAACCTGCGCATTGGTATCAAAACTTATTTTTTTTGAATATTTTTTGATGTCTGCAAACAAACTTTTGCCCTCTAATCCAGTTATATAATTACAAAGATGATAAGCATGTGAGCCAATCTCATTAAGCACTGTAGAAACACCAGCTATTTTCTTATCAAGTCTCCACCGGAAAACTTTTTTTGCATTAGAGTTAGTTACTTTTTTACCATTGCTCCAGTCTTGGATATATTCAACATTTACATATTCAATCTGACCAATTTTATTGTCGCTAACAATTTTTTTTGCCTCTCTTACCATAGGATATGAAGAATAATTATGAGTTAACCCGTATACAACATCTTTATTATTTGAGATTGTTTTGTATAATTTCTTAGCTTGACTAAGTGATCCTGCAAACGGTTTATCTGAAATTACATGTATTTTATTTTTAATAAAATGTTCTGCTATCTCTTGGTGACTAGAAGGGGGTGTCATGATTGATACAACATCTATTCCATCAACTCTTTTAATTTCGCTTTGACATAATTCTTTGTAATTTTTATAGCATCGCTCTTTATTCAATCCTAAAGACATTCCAAATTTTTTTGAGATGAGACTATCTCTTGAAAAAACGCCAGCAACAATTTCATATTTGTTATCAAAACGTGATGCAATTCTGTGAACATTGCCAATCCAAGATCCTGGCCCTCCTCCTATAATACCTAATCTAAGTCTTTTCATTTATTTAATCTCAATTTTCTTTCCTGTTTTTGAACTTTTTATTATGGCATCAAATATCTTCAGAGATTGCAAGCCATCCATGCCTGATACTTTTGGCTTTGTTTTTCCATTTACCACATCACAAAAATGATTTATTTGATTTATGAGAGTAAATCGACTTAATTTGATATTCATATCTGAATGATAAATAGGTCTCCACCAACTTCGCTCTCCCTTGTTATACCAGTGTTTTAAATTAGGAAATTGAATAGATCCTTTTGTTCCACCGAGATAATAAGATGATTGGTTTGTAATTGGATAGGCTGGATTTTCTCCTGCAGTTAGCTCATAACTCCAAGGTGAAACAATAGTGTCAGAAACACTTAAGGTACATAAAACTCCTGATTTAAAAATAAAATTTACAACAGCTGTATCTTCAACTTTTAGCTTTCTTATTTGATTAGAGGTAGCTGCTTGAACATATTTAACTGGTCCAAGTAAATAACAAATTAAATCAATATCATGAACAAGATTTATACCTAGGGGACCTCCACCTTTCCTTATTCTCCATTTTTCTTTGTACCAACCTTTGTTCTTATATAACCAGCACATGACATTTGCAGTAACTACCTTTCCAAGTTTACCAGAATCAATCTTTTTTTTTACAATTGTAACTATTGAATTATGTCTTCTATGATAACCAATTAAAAGATGAGTTTTATTTTTGATAGAGCTATTAATAATCTTTTTTGCTTTTTGGATGTTATTAGATATAGGCTTTTCTAGAAGTACTGGAATTTTATTATTTAATAGTTTTATTGTATGTTTTTCATGAAATTGATTTGGGGTAGCGACAATCACAGCGTCTGGTTTATCCGTGCCTAAAATTGCTTTTGAGTTAGTATAAAAGGGAACCCTATATTGTTTTGCAAATTTAATAGATGTTTTATTTATATCTATTATTGAATGTAATGAAGCTCTATTAGATTTTTTTATAGCAATTAAATGCTGTTTCCCCATTAAACCAACACCCAGTACTGCAATCTTAATTTTTTTCATTAGAATATTTTATTAGATATTTCAACTTGATCAGGATGAATACAAGCTTTGCCTCCAAATCCTAGCTGTTTAACTAAATTACAAGATTTTTCAAAACCTTTTAAGTTTCTAAAATCTAGATATGAAGTATCAATAGGTTTTTCTATATTAGATGAATGATTGACAATATTTTTTCTAAATTCTAAAATTTCTTTTTCATCAGGAGAGATATTTAAGTTTATTGACTTTGCTAAGTCATGTGAGCCAAATGAAACAACTTTTACTCTATCGCCATAATTGCATATCTCTTTTAAATTAGCCAGACCGTTAATACTTTCCATTATTGGAATAATTTCTGTTTGAATTTTTTCAATTGAGGATAGCATATTACTTATATTTTCAAGCTGTTTTCTAGTTTCTGTAAAGGGCAAAAATATACCTTTGAATTTTTCTTCTGCTACGAAATTAAGATCAGATTCATCATTAATTCTTATAAATGTTTTTGTTTTATCAACACTGAAATTTTTAATAATTTCTTTTGCAATATTTTTTTTGTTATCTGGTACTGTCGACTCGAGATCTAATACTACAAGGCTTGATTTTAAAGTGTAGGCTTTTTGAATTTTTTTCTCTTCATGACCAGGAACGAATAATACTGACTTATAATCCATAAATAATTAATTAATCAGTTTTTTCTTTACTTTCTCATACTCTTCTCTTGTAAGAACCCCAGATTTATACAATTCATCTAACTTTTTTAACTGATTTACTATATCATTATTAGTTATTTTATTATCTGATGAATATGAAGTTTTTTTAAGTTTCTTTTTTTTGTGCTCAGAAAACAAAAATCTTTTTTCTTTAGCACCCATTGATATTTCGAGACTATTGTGTCTTAACTTTTGTCTTTTAATCCATCTATCCATAATTTTTTTTGCGTCAGGATGTTTATTAATATTTTTTGGATGAAATTCTGAATTATCTCTTGTAAGTTCTTTAGTATTATAATTATAATATTTTGGACTAACAAAAGTATAGATTTTTATTAATTTATCTTTATCGGCAAATGATAAATATAGTTGTTCGCTTTTAAGCATTATTTTTGGCACTACGGCCTCACCATCTCTTATTGCTTTTCTAATTTTTGAGGCATATGGATCCTTATCTTCTCCGTAAAGCCTTCTATCTGTGTCTAAAATTGTTACCACAAGGCAATTATAGAACAACCCATTTTTTATATAATGGAATAGGTTGTAGTGACTCCTTTTAACACATCCATCAGGATCATTATTTGCATCAGGTTTCCAAAAATTTGACTCAAGCCAAGGCATTAAATACCCTGTCCATTTTCTTAAGCCAGTTAATTCATTAATTTCAATCCATTGCATGATTTCATTTGTTTGAGGGTCAAGTTGGTAAATTGCTATATATTTCGAATGAATAGCATTAACGAACCAACTGTCAGTATTAAAGATAATCCACTCACCTTCGCCAAGTTCTATTGAAGTTTTCGAGTCAATTGTAAGTTTTCCAGAAATTATGGTTCCACTCTTTTTATCTATATCGTAATAAGCGTGTGAATTTACATTAATAAATATCAGTATAAAAAATATGAGAACTTTTTTAATCATCTAAATTTTTTAAAGTTTGGTTTTCTTTTTTCAAGAAAAGCTTTTGCACCTTCATTTTGTTCTCCGGTCTTAAAATAACCTGGTGCTATTTCATTTACCATACTTTTTTGGGTTATTTTTAAGATTTCCTGAAATTGTTTCCTAAAACTAGCTTTTAAGATTTTTAGACAAGTAGGGGAAGCTTTTAAAATTTCATCACCATATTTTTTTACCTCCGCATCTAGATTTTCTTTTTTAACAACTGAATTTACCAAACCCCAATCCATCATTTCCTTTGCAG
>MDTD01007781.1_pt1 | contig 24944 bp, 22 predicted proteins | sample 811221 | NCBI WGS metagenome assembly MDTD01 (sample SAMN05326646, study PRJNA326480) | marine metagenome | isolation source: seawater | place: Pacific Ocean: South West | collected 2011 | reverse complement strand
ATTTGCACTATTAAAAATAATATCTAATTTTTAGAAGAACTTATCAAAATATTTAATTTATTATTAATTCATATTGAAAGTATTAATTACAGGTATTTCGGGACAAGATGGAATATTTTTAACAAATAAACTCCTTGAATCTGACAATAATATAGAAATTTATGGAACATCTAGAGATTACAATGAGAAGAAATTTTTAAATAGTTTAAAATCTATTTCTAATATTAAAAATTATTCAAATGTAAAAGTGCAAAATGTAAATTTACTAAATCCAGGTTCTGTTGAAAATATGATAAATGAAGTCAGGCCAGATTTACTATTTAATTTATCGGGTCCAAGTTCTGTTTATGAATCACTGATAAATCCAAATATAAAAAAAGAAATTGTACAAATATTTGATAATTTAATAAATGCAGGTTTAAAAAATAATAATCGTTTCAAATTTTTCCAAGCATCTAGTTCCGAAATGTTCAATCAACATATAAATGAAAGATTAAATGAGAATTCAAATTTTGATCCAATATCTCCATACGCTGAAGGAAAACTTATAGTTCATAAAAAGATTGAAACTATAAAAAACGAATATGGTTGGTTGATAAGTTCAGGGATTATGTTTAATCATGAGTCAGAATTTAGAAACACTGATTATTTATTTATGAAAATTATTAAAAGTGCAATAGAAATTAAAAACAATAAAAAAAGATCCCTTACTATCGGCAGTCTAGATCTAGTTAGAGATTGGAGTTTTGCAGGAGATTTTGCCGATGCAATACATTTAATTTGTTTAGAGGGAAATGGTGAAAATTTTATACTTGGCTCAGGGGTCGGACACTCAATTGGCGAACTTGTCAAAATTGTCTTTGAATTTTTTAGTCTAGATCCAAAAGAATTTATAGAAGTCGACTCAAATAATTTACGTCCAGGTGATCCCTTAAAAATAGTTTCAAATCCAGAAAAAATAAAAAAAGAACTTAATTGGGAAACAAAACTTGGATTTGAAGATTTAATTTTAAGATGTATAAATAAAGGAAGCTTCTAGGGACTAATTCTACTTCGGGCACAATCAGCAAAATATTTCTGTTCATCTCTAAATAAATTTGAAATATTGTTTCTTGTATTAAGTAAGTAATAAGGTTTCCTCAAAACTTTAAACTTATATTTTTTATCAAAAGCATCGATCATTAATTTATAATCTTGTGCATATTTGAATCTTTCATCGTAATTCCCAAGTTCAAATAAGACATCTTTCTTAATCATTAAAGTTCCGTGCACGAATGGGTTTTTATATTTAATAAGAAATTTATATGGTAAATTAAAGGAAATATTTGGTATGTATTTTTTTGTTTGAAGACTGATTGCTCTTGATGAGACAAAATCAAGATTAAATTTGTTGATTAGTCCAACCTGAACCTCAATCCTTTTATTTAAGCTAATGTCATCTGCATCTTGTCTTGCAATAAATTTTCCTTCTGCAACTTTTATCATAGAATTTAAAGATTTAGTTAAACCTTTATTTTCATTATTCTCAATTAACTTAACATTTTTTTTATCCACATAATTTTTGATAATAGATAATGAGCTATCAGATGAGCAATCATCTGTAATAATTAATTCAATATTTTTATATGATTGACTTACAATACTTTCAATAGCATTTTTTACTGTATTTTCGTTGTTGTAAACGCTCATTATTACCGAAACTAATTGATTATTCATTTTGAAATTATTTTTTCAAATTTTTCAAACATATGATTCTTATCAAGTAATTTTGAAATGAATTCTTTGTTTATTGTTCCATAATTTGTCATTGTTGAATGGTTACCTACTTTTGATAATTTTGATATTAAATCTTCATCGGAATCATAATTGAAAGCAAGCTCATAATCATCAGGAAAAAACTCTTTTATTCCACCGGAATCAGGAAATATTGAGGGAACACCAAGTGATGATGCTTCACACAAAAGAGTGGGTTGACCTTCAAAAAGTGATGTTGAAGTAACTGTTGATATTGACTTTTTAATTAGACTTAAAACTTCTAAATTTGACATTTGATCTAGGAACTCAATCGAATTACTTTTATACTGTTTTTTTAATTTATCTCTTTCAGGTCCCTGACCAACGATTTTTAATTTTACGTCTTTAAAATTACACTTTAAAAAAGCTTGAATTAATTTTTCTACCCCTTTTTCTTTTGATATTCTTCCAGCGTAAATAATGTAATTTTCACTATTTGAAGGTTTAGTATTTTTATTTACATTAAGGTAATTTCTAAAAACGTGTATTTTTGATTTTTCAACGCCAAGTTTTTCCAAATACTTTTTATGAAAATCTGTTAAAACTAAAATTTTTAAATTTGAATTCTTAAGTATTTTAAAATATTTCTTTCCGTATCGTATAGCAAAGAGAGACTTTAAAAAAGAATCTTGAAAATACTTGTTAAATATTCCCATAGAACTTCTTTCTAAGCCGCAGGCTTTACAAAATAATCTATCTTCAAAATGGTTATTTGCAAGAATATTTTTGGTGCAAAAATATCTAAAATTATGAATTTTTAATAAAGTTACAATATTTTGTTTTTCTAAAAATTTAAAAATTCCTACGGAAGCCTTGAACCATGTATTGTGAACATAAACGACGTCAGGTTGAAATTCATTCATCTTAATTTTTAATTTATTAATGCTTTTAGTGTTCTTATTTAAAATGAAAGATTTTATTTCAGTTAATACATTTATTACATTATTTTCAAAAAATAATGTCTCTACTTCAAATTTTTCTCTTAAAAATTTTAGTTCATTTTCAATTGCAATATCTTCCCCACCTATGTAGCGATACTTGTTATGAATTAATAATATTTTTTTCATTATTTTTAATAATTACTTCTTAGTTAATATTAACCCAATGAACATAAATCTTATTTTCACATATGGTGTTTCTTTGAAAGATTGGAAATTATCTGGAATTTTAGATAGAGAACTTGAAATATATAGAAGAATGGTTGTTAATTATGGATATGAAATAAATTTGATTACTTTTGGAGATAGTGAAGATGAAAATATTTTATTTGATGAAAAAAATATTAATATTTACCCTGTTTATAAATATATAAAGAAAACTAAATCTTCAATATTAAATTTTATTTTTTCTTTTTTTATACCTTTCAAACTTAAAAGAGAACTAAAAGATACAGATTTAATAAAAACAAATCAATTAAATGGGTCTTGGATTGGAATAATTTTAAAATACATACTGAAGAAGCCTTTAATTGTTAGAACGGGCTACAACGTATATGAATTTTCTAAAAATGAAGGAAAATCAAAGATAAAGCAACTTTTTTACTTTCTTCTGACTAAATACTCAATTATATTTTCAGACAAATACTTTGTTTCATCTGAATCTGATTTAAATTTTTTAATAAAAAATTTTAAAAATACAGAAAATATAGTTTTATTTCCAAATTGGGTTGATTCGCTAAGGTATCAAGATTTCAAAGATAGACACTCTAATAAAATTCTATCAGTTGGAAGACTTGAAGATCAGAAAAATTATCAATTTTTGATAAAGAAACTATCTAAATCAAATATTGAAATAGATATTGTTGGGGAGGGTAATAAAAAAGAAGAGTTGAAAAAATTAGCTATGGAATATCAAGTAAAGATAAACTTCTTAGGTAAAATGAATTTTTTTGAATTACAAGAAATATACAAAAATTATCGTGTTTTTGTTATGCCTTCATTGTATGAAGGGAATCCAAAAGCGCTTCTGGAAGCGCTTGCTAGTGGGTGTTTAGTTGCTGCTCTTAGAAATAAGAATATTTCAGAAATTATTATCCACAAGAAAAATGGAATAATTTTTAATACTAAAACAGATCTTTCTAAAGAATTAAAAAAATGTCTATCTTCCGAAAGTGTATTTAATGAATTGACAGAAGAAGGGTATTCCTACATAAAGAAAAATAATTTAATTGATTTGTTACTAGAAAAAGAAATTGAAGTTCATCAAAATTTATAAGTTAATAATTTCTCTTTTTTCCCCAACATAATTAATTCTTATATGATTGTCATATTCAAAATCTTCTTTATTATGCGTTGAATTTAAAATAGTAATATCTTTGTTTTTCAAAATTGTAAATATTAACTCTTTTGTTTCAATATCTAAATTAGATGTTGATTCATCAAGTAATAATAATTTTGTTTCAGCTAACAAAGACCTGATAAATGAAATTTTTTGCATTTGACCTGATGATAGAGATTTTCTATCAATTATTGAATCTAACCCTCTCTCTTCATTATTAAATAATTCAAATTCTTTAATCAATTTAATTATTTCTTGATCCGTTTTTAATGAACTGTTTCCGTAAAGCAAGTTTTCTTTTAAGCTGCCTTCGATTATTAATGGAGTAACTCCTACGTACCCAATATCATCAGTATTTAAATGAATTTCACCTTCTTCCGGGTAAAATACTTTTGAGATTAAACCAAGTAAGGTACTCTTTCCTGAGCCATTTGGACCAGTAATAATTGTATGTTTATTTTTTTCGATTTCTAGATCTAAATTATTAAAAATATATTCCTCAGAATTGAAATACTTAAACTTTACACCCTTCATGATTATGCTTTTTCGAAGACTATCGTCAACTGTAAAATAACCTGGTCTTTCTATAAGTTTATTATTCTCAAGTTCAATAAATTTAGATAAATGGACTTGAGAATTTATCATCATGTTAAGGGAAGTATTGAGAGCTCCAAGTGTTTGAACAAGTCTTAAGGTAACTCCAAGAAATTCTAACGTAATTGTTTTTGTTAAATTTGTAAAAATAAATAACATTGAAATTGTAAAAACTGTAATAAAATTAGGCATCAAAGAATTAATCGTTCCAAAAATTTGATTTTTTAGTTGAGATTCTTGTAGTTTTTTAGTTGTTAAATCGTACCTCTCAATTTCTTCATTGCTTGTTCCTAAAATTTTTATCAAAAATATATTTTCTACAACTCTCTGAACATCTCGTCCTGTCTCCTGTGCATTCAACCACGACTCATGCATATATTTTCTACCAAGTCTAAGAAGTGTTCTAGTAGGAAAGAATAAAACTAGCCCACCAAGAGCAAAAATTCCTATGGTTTCAAGATTTGTACTAAGTAAAAAAGTAGAATAAATTAAAATTTGAACACAACTATTCAAAAAAGAAGTTAATGCTCCGTAAAAATACCCAACGTGACCACTCAATGTATTTATATAAAAAGTTGCATCAGCAACTGAGTAATTTCCTTTTTTATAAACTTCTTTAATTAAATACACTCGAAGGTTTTTTTCAACTTGCAATTGTAGAGATAATATATTTCCTTTCTCAACAAAGTTAGAAGCAAACCTAAGTACAACTAATATTGGTAAAAAATAAATTCTCTCCAAAAAATATATAATTATTGGAATATCTGTTGACTCACCTGTCAATATATATGCGAAAAATACAATAATCCCAATATCAAGTAAAACTGTTATATTTGACAAAAGAACAGACAGAAATATTCTTAGTCTTTTTTTTGTTACCTGAGTGATTCTTGAAATATAAATTATATCTTTAAAATTTGATTTAATCTTTTCCATTCATAGTCAACATTAATAATGAAATATTTTTTAATTACATTTTTTATACAGATTTCTGTAAAATTACTAATTGTTAATGACTAAATCAATTTTAAACGTTGTAATTTTGACTGGATTAAATTTTATAATCTTCATAAACAGTGAGTCAATAGATATTGATCAAATCTATTATGACTTTGAAAGCCTCGGATTAAATACTGAACTTACTACTTATCAAATGTTTTTATTTATTGGAATATCTGTTTCAATTCTCACAATTCTTTTAATTGTTTTCTTTAAACCATTTATAGAGATTTATTTATTGCATTATTTAAGATATAGTTTTTATTTGTTAATAAATCTGCTTTCAATTTCATCCGTATTTATTACATTAAGAGTTTATGGATATTCTCGACTTTATTTATTTATGTATCTTCTAATAAGTTCATTTATTTTTATTCTTTCTGATAAAAACTATTTTGTGAAAAATTAGTATTTTAAAAATAAGTGACAAAGAATAACTTAACAAAATATGAAATATCTAAAACTGATCAGTTTACTTTAATTTAATAAATTTACTTTTTGGAAAAATATCTTTATTTGTTCTGACTATATCATCAAAAAAATTCCAAGCTAAAACAACTACGTAATCTACATTATCAATAATTCTGTTGTTATTATTGAGAATTTTTAAATTAACACCTGGAATATATTTATTGTGTTTTATCTCACTGTCATCAATAACATATTTGATATAGCGTTCGTCAATTCCAAAATAATTTAATACAGTTGTTGCTTTGGCTGGAGCTCCATAGCCTATGATTGTTTTTCCATCTTTAACTAATTTATTAATTTTATTTAATGACAGGGATTTTACTTTTTCTACTTCTTTTGCAAATTTGTAGTAAGTTTCAATTTTGTCTAATTTATTTTTCTTTTCATATTCAATATATTTACTAACACTTTTATCAACTTTTTTATTTTTATCTTTTGAAGTGTAAATTCTAAGAGAGCCTCCATGTGTATCTACTTCTTGTACCTTATAAACTTTTAATAAAGAATTTTCAAAAAAATTTAATATAGATAATAGACACCAGTAATTCACATGTTCGTGATATATATTGTCAAATGTTAAGTCCTTAATTGTCTTGAGCATATATTGAATTTCAAATATAAATTCTCCATCTTTATTTAACAATTTCTCTACATTTTTCAAAATTCCATTTAAGTCATCGCTATGAGCAAAAACATTAAATGCAGTAATCACTGTAGCTTTTCCGTATTTTTTATAAATTTTTTCTACTGTTTTGTTATCAAAATATTCTGATAGAGTTTCGAATCCATTCGAATTAGCAATTTTTGCTACATTTTTTGCAGGCTCAACCCCAACAGCTTTAATTCCTAATTTTTTAAGTGGTTCAATAAATATGCCATCATTGCTACCAACATCGATAACTAATGTTTTCCCACTTAATTTAAGATCAGCTTTTAGTTCCTTTGCTATTTGTGCAAAATGGTTTCTAAATAAATTAGAAGTCGATGATAAATAAAAATAGTTTGAAAACATTTTTTCTGGAGGAACAACAATACTTAGTTGTGAATTTGAACATTTCTTACAAAAATTTAAATCAAGTGGATAGAGTTCACTTTTTGTATCTTTTTTACTATTAAGATTATTGGCTAAAGGAGATAAACCCAGAGAAAGATAGTGTTTTAAACCTCCTCCACATACTCGACATTCAGTTTTATAATTTTTCAATAAAAAGTCTCCGAAATTTTTATCGACCAAATCAAATTTTATGGTGTGTGTCATTCCATAATTTTTGTGCTCTCTTTCCCCATTTACCAAATTTAAGAATGTGGAATCTTCCAAAAATATCATTGTATGTGCAACATGAGGAGGAATTGTTGATAGTTCACCTTCATTAATAAGTCTTGTCTCAACAACTGAATTATTTTTAAGTAAGTCTTTTGTGACGCTAATATATTTTCCCTTGATCAACAAACATTTTTGTGTTTGAACTGGATGATAATGATTGCCTCTTATTGATCCAGCCCTAGATTCTACATATCCAATCATATTTAATGAATCCGGAAAATAATAGTTTGAAATTTTACCTCTATCATCAATAAAATCATCCATTCCGATCTCTAAAATTTCATTAACGTCAAAATCTTTTGGACTTTCTAGATAATTTATAAACTCGCTCACTGAATTTTCAAAATTATACAAAAATTTAAAACCAAACAATTTTATTTTTTTATTAGAAAGACTATATCCAGCATTCGGAACAGGGTCAGATGTATGGATTATCTCTAACTTTTTGTTATTTTTTTTACATATATTAGCTACTTCAAGGACGGTTAAATTTTCGTTTACAACATTAAAAATTTCATTTTTAATACTTTCATTTTCTCCAGTAAACATCATGCATCTTGCTACATCTTTTACAGAAACTAAGCTTTTTAATTGTTTTCCTTTTGAAAAAAGTTTTAATGTTCCGTTTTCCGAAGTTATCTTTGAAAAAAGATTTGGCATTATATTAATTCTTGTAGAATCACCATTTAATCCATACACTGAACCAAGCCTTAGTATTACATATTTTTTATCTGAATTGATTATGTCCTGCTCAGATTGATATTTTCCTTTTGAGTATTCTAAAACTGGTAAAGGTTCTAATTTTTCGCTAATGTTCTTTTTCTGGTTACTTAATCCTTCAAATATTACGTGTGTTGATGGAAAAACAATTTTTGATTCTAAATTTAAATGTTTGATAATATTTTTTGTTCCTCTAACACCAACCTTTTTTACTTCAGTGTCTCTTTTTTTATTTTTGTCATTTAAAGTAGTTCCAACATCAGTTATTCCTGCTAAATGATAAACAATATCAACGTCATTTAATGTTTCAGAAATAAATTCCTCATCTAGTATGTCTCCTTGTTCAAATGATATTCCCCACCTTTTCAATTGTGATACGCGATCTAAATGAAAGCTATTATCTATTACATGAACTTGATTTATTCTTGATTTTCCAGAATATAAACGACAAAGTTCCATACCTATGTACCCAAGACCTCCTGTGATCAAAATTTTTTGTTTATTAATTACTCAGCTCCTACTAATTTTTATATTTTAATAATCATGAATTATTTTAATTTATATATAAAACGATGTTCAAATTAATTACACCCATTAACAAATCTTAAATGATTAATATAGTTTCATGACATCATTTGATATATTTCAAACTGTAGGTCCAAATGATTCCTCAATTATTAAATCGACTTTAAAAAATAATAAAGAAAATATAATCGGATATGATGAAATATTTTACATTTCAGAAGACAATAAGTTGAAATTAGACGGTGCATCATTTGTTGATGCTTCAATTTTTCCATTTACGTTAGATTATGTGACAGAAAATATTAAAAACAAAAAAAGGGCTGGTTGGATTTATGCCCAACTCATAAAGCTTTATTATCCTAAATTACAAAATAATAAAGAATTTGTTTTAGTAATCGATAGTGATGTCTTTTTCACAAAAAAAATTAAATTTTTTGATGAATCAAATAAACCATTCTTTACAGTTTCTGATGAATATCACAAACCTTATTTCTCTCACATGAAAAGGGTTCATCCAGAACTAACAAGGGAATATGACAAAAGTGGAATTTCCCATCATATGATGTTTAATAAAAATAAACTAACATCTTTATTTGAAATGGTAGAAAAATATTATGAGAAAAGTTTTTATGATATATATTTAGATATGCTTGATCCAAAAGAAGAGAGCCCTTCTGCTGATTATGAAATATATTTCCATTATGTCCTTAAATATTTTCCAAATGAATACTTAATTAGAGAATTGGATTGGGCAAATGTATCAAGGTTAAGTGAAGAGAATTTTAGTAACCATGACATGATTTCGCTTCCACATTATTCAGGATCTAGGCCAGAGGATATGTATAAGAATATAAAAAAAATAAAGATGAATAGACTTTTCAACTCTGTTATCAATTATTTCTTTTTAAAAAAACACAGGCTTAGGTGAAATAAAAAATATGAGATATGTTCTTATAGCACTTGGCTATCTTCCTGAATATATAAAATTTACAATTAACACAATAAATTCTGTCGATAAAAATGCACAAATTTTTATTTGCTCAGATAAAAAAGCAGAATTTAAAAATACAACATTTATAAATCTTATGGATATGTCATCCCAACATATTCAAGAATTAAATGAAATCTCAATATATAAAGATACTATTTTTGAAAATAACCCATTGTGGAAAACTTCACTAGAGCGTATTTTTTATCTTAATGAGGTTAAAAAAAATTTAAAGCTTACAAATTTTGTGCATTTTGATAATGACGTTTTAATTTATAAACCTTTTGAAGAATTAACAAAATTTTTTGATGAGGAAAAATTAAATATTACACAATCTAATTTTAAGAAAATAATCTTTGGATACTCATATGTTGAGAGCAACCAGGTTTTAAACGATATATCCGACTTAATTATTGACACATGTAAGTTTGGGGAAGAACATAGCTGGGAGTTTAATGGGGGTAAACCATTTAATGAAATGCAAATTCTTGGCTATATAAATTCTAAAAACCCTGAATTATTTAATACGCTACCAACTCTTCCTACTGAATCTATGAAATTGCAATCAAATACCCTTTTTGATCCAGCTGGGTTCGGGCAATATCTTGATGGAACACATGTTTCTCCTAAAAAATGGGGAAGAAAAGGCTACTCAAGTCAAAATGATTTTATAGGAACTGAATTTATCTCCGGACGAATAAAATCGAATTTCAAAAATGTTCCAATTGTTAAGTGGGAAAAGAAAAAATATTATCTTGCAAATTTACACGTTCACTCTAAGAGACTAAAGAAGTTTTTGCCAAATAATTACAAAGAATATTAAAGTTTTTTAGATTCTATTAAATCTTTCCAAAACTTCCAAGTCGAAAATTTACGGTAATCTTTATTTTCATTAACCTGATTTAAATTAACCAAATCTTCGAATGTTAAATCGTCTAAATATGACCAATCATCAATAATTAGCAAAGGTACACCGAGGTTAAAAAAGTTATTATTTACATTGTTTGACCTGACAACTGGAGTACAGTTGAAAATTAATGACTCCCATATTCTGTGTGATTCATAATTGTTTCCCTCTGGACACAAAATAAATTTATACTTTGACAACTCCGTTAAATATTCATAGTTTGATGTAAACTTTCTTATATCGTATAAACTATTTTTTTTGACCTTTTCTATCAAAGATTTTCTTTCATTAAAATTTGTGTGAACATTAAACGAGCAAAGGATTTTATTATTATATTTTTCAGAACGCAGTCGATTTTCTTTTTCAACCAGTTTAAAGTTTTTTGTTTTTCCATTTGTTAAGAATCTTTTATTTTCTAACCCGCTAGGAATGGGAGAAATTTTTTCATTTGATGGAAAATTTAATTTCATTGCAAACCAATGAATTATCTTTTCATCAAGATATTTTGTTTCAGCATTTGTAACTGCAGAATCAGAATTATGGGAAACTAATATATATTCAGAATTAATTTGTTTATGATAATAATTAAAAAAAATATCTAGTAAGTCTGTTTTAACAAAAATAACATCATTTTTTTTTACTTTTGATGGCTTAAAGGATTGAGTCTCATCAAAGATAAAGTGCGCATATTTTCTTAAAGTGTCACCAGAAAAATACGGACTACTTCCTGGTCTATAAAGCCACGGATACTTATCGATACTTATATTTCTATATTTACCTTTATACCAACTTTTTTTAAAATATTTTTTCATCCTAAATTATTACTATGATTTTATTATTAGATTTAAGTTAATAAGTAAATAAATATGATTGTAGTTAAATCAAAAACTCAAAGTAAATTCGACCAAGAATATATAGAAAAATTAATACTTTCAAAGCAAAAAAATACAGTCGTTGTTAACCCAGAGGAGTTTGAACTCTTATCAAATAGTGAAAAAACAGATAATAATATATTAGTAATCTATTCAAATGATGTAGATATATCAACAGAGATAAAAAATTTTACAAATAAATTAGAATATCCATACTATCTATTGCACTTATCAGATGAAACACTAGATATTGACAATGATTTATACAAGAAGTCAAAAATCGTAATTAGAAGCTATTACAGTCCATTTATCAAAAAAAAAGAGTGCTACACAATTCCAGTAGGTTTCCAAAATGGTTTTTTAGGATTTGAAAAATTTAATTACGAAACTATGAAACGAGAAAATATATGGTCTTTTTTTGGTCAAATTTACAAATTAAGAGAAGACATGATCAACAACTTAAGCGATATCGGACCATATGAATTATTTAAAACAGAGAGTTTCTTTTCTAAACATTCTTTAACCAGTAATAATATGCGGAAAATATATAGTAATACAATTTTTGCACCTTGCCCATTTGGTTATGTTAATCCAGATACATTTCGTATAATGGAGTCCTTAGAATCTGGATGCATACCAATAGTTTTAAAATTTCGCTCTTTAGATTATTATCAAAACATATTTGGTGATCACCCATTTATTATTGTTAACGATTGGACGGAAGCAAAATCAAGAATGAAGAACCTTTTAGATAATCCAGAATTGTTAATAAATACTCAGAAACAAATCAATCAATGGTACATAGATTACAAAGAAAATCTTACAAATGATATTTATAAAATTTTGAACAATAAAAAAGATTTCATTGTATCTTCACAATTTAAATATCAACAAAAAAATAAAAAAAGTATACGTCTTAAAATGATTTTTTACTACTGGTTCAAGCTTAGAAATTTAACATTCATAATATCAATTAGAAGAATTTTGAATAAGTATAAATGAATAATTCTTACCTCTAAGTTTATAATCTAATAATGTGCGGAATTATAGGGTTCATTTCAAAGGAACCAAATGAAGATAAGATAAAAAAAGCTACGGAGCTTATATCTCATCGCGGCCCCGATTACCAAAATTATTCAATTGTTAAAATGAATAATAGATTTTTACACTTAGGATCTTCTAGATTATCAATCAGAGGTAGTGAATCTGAAAATATGCCAATGATAGATGAGGAAGGTAATCAAATTGTTTATAACGGTGAGATTTTTGATATGGAAAAGATTTATAAAATACTTGGAATCAATAAACCTTTTCAAAGTGATACAAGATTACTATTTGAATATTTAAAAAGAATGAAATCTTACAGTGAGATAAAAAACTTAAACGCAATGTTTTCATTCGCATTTTATGATCAAATGAATGAAGAACTAATAATTTCAATTGATAAATTAGGTATAAAACCACTTTTTTATAAATTTGAAAATGATAACTTTTTCTTTAGTTCAGAAATGAAATCGTTAGTCTCAATTACAAAACAAAACAATACTTCAAAAGAAGCTATATCGAAACTAATTTACCTAGGTGGGAATCATTATGATGATGAATTTATTGAGAATATGCATCCAATCAAACCTGGTGAATTTATAAAAATTGACAGTAATTTAAAAATTAAAAAAGAAAAGTATTTTGAAAAATTTAATCCAAATCCACAAAACAATATTAACTTTTTTGAAGAAGTTTTCCCAAAAATAGTTGATGATCATTTACAAGCAGACCTACCTGTAAGTTTATTTTTGAGTGGAGGTATAGACTCCTCACTTTTAGCATATTACACAAAAATGAAATTAGGGAAAAATCTAAACCATTTTTCAGTTGGCTTTAGTGAGTCTTCTTTTGATGAGTCTAATTCATTTAATAAGGTTTCAAAAACACTTAATCTAAATAAAGAAGAGTTTGTATTTCCTTCTAGTGAAATTGATAGCTTAATAGAAGATTCTATCAATAATATGAATAATATTGTTTTAGATTCGAGTTTTGTTCCAACATATTATTTATGTAAAAAAACTTCCGATCATACTAAAGCTGTAATATCAGGTGATGGTGCTGATGAGCTTTTTGGAGGTTATGAATGGTACCGAGGATTGAAATACTGGAAGATTATTCCATTACCTATAAAGAAAGTAATATCAGATTTTTTATCAAAAATAAACTTCGGTGGATCAAATTCATATTTAAATTTTCGAAATAAACTAAGCTTCTTTTTTAAATTCATTGTAAGTGATCCATACATCCAAATGTTGATTTGGCAATCACCAAGTGTAAAATTTGATAATAAGTCAATAGATTTACTTTCAAGTAGATTGCAAAAATATATTTATAAAGATTTAGATTTTTATGATAATTTAAGAAACATTGATATTGGATTGTATCTTTATAGTAATATTTTACCAAAAGTTGATACTGCTTCAATGTCTGTTGGATTAGAAGTTCGCCCAATTTTTCTAGATGATCGAGTTGTAGAATATGCTGTTTCATTAGAAAATTCAAAAAATTTAAATTATTTAAAAAACAAAATTCCATTGAGAAAGGAAATTGCTAAAACTAGTTTAGATTTTTTAAATAAAGAAAAAAAACATGGGTTTCAATTTCCTTTATTAAACTGGTACGAGAATATTGGCAAAGACTATATCAATAATTTATATAAGTCAGAATATTTTGATTTATATAAATCGTTCTTTAATGAAGAAGGGCCACAAAGTTATAAACAAACTGACTCTAACGTTTTAAGATTGTACTGGTCAGTGTTTGTTACAAATGAATGGATTATCAAAAACAATTTAGATATAAAAAATTAAATCAAGAATTTTTATTTTCAGTAAAAAATGTAATTATAGATGTTACAAAAAGCTGAATTGAAAGAAAAAGAAATATCATACCAACAAGAAAAATTGGATTCTTATGAACAAAAATCGATTGAATATATTTTTGAAATAATGAAAAAATAAACAATACAATTGATAACGATCCAAAATAAATTCCAAGTTTTCCAAGTGAATATCTTGCTGTCTTAGTAAATCCTTCAGTCAAATAAATCATAAAAGTATCCACAATAACTGGAATTAGTCTTCCTAGGCCATATTTTGTTTCTCCATAAATTCTTTCTTTATGGTCAACTGGTATCTGTTTGATTTTATAATTTCTATATTCAAATAAGATAAGAAGTACTCGATGGATATCACCGGTGTAGTTGATATCTTCCATTAAATCTTTACGAAAAAGTTTTAAGCTACAACCTAGATCATTGATTTTTGAATTTAATATTAATTTAATTAAAAAATTTCCAACTTTTGAATAAAGGCTTCTAAAGAATTTATCTTTTCTATTTTTTCTATAACCAGCTATGATTTCATATCTTCCTTCATTTTCATTAAATTCATTAACTAGATTGATTATTTCATGAGGAGGATTTTGTCCATCAGCATCTAAAATTACAACAAATTTATAAATTGAATTTTCGATGCCAGACAATAAAGCTTGTGATTGTCCTTTTGTAAATTTATTTCTAAAAATTTTTAAATTTTCATTTTCCTGTAATATCGATGAAACGCTTACTCGACTACCGTCATCAATTACAAGAATTTCGTAATTGATACCTGTTTTATCTAAATTTTCATATATTTCGTTTACTAATAAAGGTAGAGACTCATCTTCATCAAGAGCAGGAATTATAATACTTAATTCATCTATCATTAAAAAAATTATAACCTTTAAATTTAAAGATAAAAAGAAATCATTTTTTAATAATTAGTTTTACTGTCTTTTATATAAATGAATGAACTGAAATTTTTTAAGATTAAATGGAAAAAAAATTTTTCTATAAAGACTAATATTTTTGAGTTCTTTAACTTTTATCAATTTTATTTCATCCATCAATGAATTTAATTCTTTTTCATTGAAGTAAATTTTTGGTATGCTCACATCGTCTTTGTAATTTCCAATAAAATCCATAAATCTTAAAATAGCTCTTGAAAATGGGCCGTATTCAAAATGATCTTTAATTAAAACAAAATTACATGATTGGGATAATTTATTTAAAAGATTTCTAATTTCATTTTTCTTTTCAATTCCAATATGATGCAATACATCACTTATTATTACGAAATCAAATTCTTTTTCTTCAAAGTTATTTAAATGATAAAAAGTAATATTTTGATAAAGATTGTTTAATTCTGTCAGTTCTTCAGTACTGTAAAAGTCTGTACAATTTATCTCAGCTTTTATCCCTTTATCATGCAGAATTTCAGAAATATATAAAATTACATTTGGATGAAACCCAGAACCATAATCCAATATGCGCAGATGATCACTTAATTTATATTGAATAATTAGTTCGGAAAAAAACTTAGATAGTCTTTTTTCTCTTAAATTGCCAAGCAAAAAAAACCGAAATTTATGTAAAAACTTTTTTAACATGTGTTGATAATATAATAATTTAAAATAATATTGTCTTCTTAAAAACAATATTATTAATTTATTGGATTTATTTTTTCATATAAAATCCATTTTTCACTTTCAAAAATTTTTCTATAGTTACTCTCTAATTCTGCTTCAAAAAAGTATGGATATTTATCCAAATTCTTATCTACAATAGCATGTTTTGGTTGTTCTAACTCTAAATCAGATTTCCACTGTCTTATTATTTCATTCTCATTCCAATTACCCTCCCAATCATATTTATTTTCATTAGGAAAGTATTTCATATAGAACCAGTACCAATACCTTGTAGCGGGTAAAGTGTTTGTGCTAAGATGAACAAAATTCCAATCATTTGGGTGCACCCATGTCAAAATTGGCAATGGATCGTCCTGATTGTTTAACAAACTATTAATCTCAATTTTGTCTTTTTTATCTAGAATATCGGCAGTTTTAATTTGGTTATTATCACCAAACAAATTTACTGTTCCAGTTATTGTTACAGAAAAATTACCGAATAAAAAAATTATCGTAAATAATAAAATTACGGAATTTTTCAAATTTTTTGCATTTGATAGATAAAAATAAATTAAAAAAACTGTAGGTGTTACAAGAACTAAACCATAATGCATAGATCTTGGACCTGAAAGGATTACATGTAATAATTCTCCTAAAAACCAAAAAGAAAATAAGGTTTCTAAATAATTTTCCGATAGTTTTCGGGTTTTTATAATAAAAATAATTCTTATAAAAATAACCATAAAAATTATGTGTTTTAACGAAAACGATTTTGAAAAACCAATAGCTAATAAAAGTTTCTCAATACTAGACCCTCTAATTGTATTAAATAAATGAAAATAATAATTAGACATAAACAACTGGTAGAACTCACCGTTTAAAAAAATTTTTGAATAAACAATAAGAATAGATGCTGCTCCATAAATAAAAGTTTTTAAATACATATTGAATGATTTAAAAATTTGAATAAATATTGATAGTAAAAAAAGAGATATTGGAAGAGCGTATGTTTCCATATTATAAATTTGCAAAACAGAAATAAATAAGATAAAAAATAAAATGAAATCTCTTGGTTTTTGAATATATTCGATTAACAAATAAATTATTAGAATATACAAAAAATGAGCAAGTTGTCTATTTAATAGAAGCTGGAAAGACATAAATGCCAAAAATCCAAGACTAAATAATGTTGAGAGTAAATTATTTTTATTAATTTTATTTAACGTAATAAACAATAAGACACTGGTTCCAAATGCAAAAAATATTTCTACAAGAACAATCCCTAATAAAAAATCTGAGAATTCTGATATCTTGAAAATAAAGCGAAATACTTGACTATTAAAGGGAGTATGATGTTTGATTGTTGACTCTATTGAAGTCAAATCAAAATATTCCATTCTTGCTGATGTGAAAAGGACAATAAGTTCATCATTAAAATATTCGTATTTGCTTTTTGACAAATATTCCTGGGTGCCCAAAATAATTGACCCTAGAAATAATAAAATTATAGAAACCTTATCGTCCAATCGATCACTTAAATTCAGTTCTGGAAATTTAAGGTTAAATGATCCTATTTTTTCAGATAATCTCGATAAAGATTGATCAAAATATTTTTTATTAAAAAGAAGTAAAAACAGAAAAAAAGAAAAATAAAGAAATAGAGTGGTAAGTAAAATATTCAAAAAGCTATTAGTTGTTGCATTTAAAATATTTAGATTAATTTGATAGATGATACTTGAAAGAATAAAGAAATAATGACTTTTGAAAAAAGTGGAGAATATATAAATAAAAGCAATTGAGATTGTGTACAGTAAATTTACTTTATTGTTTCTGCCAAAAAATAATATGACCTCCTCAGATTCATTCTCAAGATATATATCGACGATCTTAGTCAGACACGAAATATTTTCAATCGATTCAGAAAGGTAAATATCTCTTGGTAATAAAACAAATTTTTGGTCATCAAGTAAATTTCTTATATCGTCAAAATTTACACAATTTGATATAAGAGGATTAAAGTCTTCTAAGTTAGTTTCAATTTCAGTTATATTTTTATAACTTTCATTATCTAGACTGTTTAAAAATGAATAAGAAATTGGAATAGAGAGAAAAATTATTATGATAAAAAATACAACTCTTCTAATATTTTTGTTTTTATTTTTGTAAGTTAAGTTCATATGATATTACTAAATTATAACCTATCCAAAAAAACGATTATTGAAGTAGAATCTGATTATGTTTAGCGATAGTTTAAATGAACTAACTAATGAACAATTAAAAAATACAAATTATGGAAGAATTCTTCTATTAAATAAGTTTGAAGAGTTAATTTCAGATCACAAGCTTCCAAAGAAAATAAAAATTGGTATTGTCGGTGGTTCTAAAAATGAACCTGAAGTTTTACTTTTGGAAAAATTAGGTTACGAAATTAGTCTGACAACTTTTGGCATTGAAGCGGAAGATGATATATTTTTAGATTTAAACGAAAGTAATAACAAAATTGAAGAATATAATTTCGATATTATTTTATGCGGACAAGTACTTGAGCATATCTGGAATGTTAATAATTTTGTTTTAAATATTTTATTAATTTCAAATAAAGAAACTCTTGTTTATGTTCATTGTCCAAAATCAAATATTCACCACGGACACACTTACTTTTCTTCAGGTTATTCGAAGGAGTTTTTAGTAAAAATTTTTGATAAAGAAAACATAATAATTCATGAATCTGGTGAGTTGGGAACTGCTAGGCTCTATACATCAATTCATCTACTAAAAGACTGGATAACTACTAGAGAAGCAGTTAAAGGTAAAGTTACTTTCAGAACTTGGAATTCATTTGTATGGAATTTAAATAATACAAAACCTTTAGGAAGCAATAAAATAAAATATTTCAAATTTTTGTTCAGTTATAGAAAATTACTTATAAACTTCATTCTGAAAATTTTAAGTAATAATGAGAACGAAGATAAGTTAGTTAAGTCAGAGACATATATATTATTTCAAAACAATAATTGAGATTTTTATGGAAAAAATTAAATTCTTTCTTATACACAACAAAGACCCCAAGAGAAGAGAGGTTGTTTTAAAACAATTAACTTCTAATGGAGTAGATATTAATGATATTGAGTTTGTCGAATATCCAAATAAAAATGAACTAACATATCAAATCAAAAAGTCAGCGGTACAAAGAAAAAGACATAGACACAATCAAGCCTTTCCAGATATCAAAGGTTCCATTAAAGACGGTTGGATTTGTGTTTCATATAAGCACTACCTTGCTTTAGAACGAATAGTTGAGAGTAAATATCCCTTAGCTGTAATTATTGAGGATAATGTTGGATATATAAATTCAGACGTAATAAAAACACTAAATCGATGTTTAAAAGAGTTACCAAATAACTGGGATATAGTTTTTGACTCAACTCATGCACATTCATTTCCAATGATGGGTGAGGGTCAAGTAACAAAAGATAAGATTGTTTACAAAAAAAATCTAGGATATTCATACAACAAAGAAGGAAAAATAATTGCTGGTGGAGGAACCAAGTCTGCTCAGTTCTATATGGTGAATTTAGATTCAGCTCAAAAACTGTATGAAAATTATTTACCATTTAATCATGCCCCTGATGCATGGATGAATGAATTATTTAGATACCTAAATTTCAATAGTTATTGGATTGAACCTTCAATTACTAAAACTAGAGAAAACCATACTTCATCAACAAATTTCGATAACAGGTTTTCTGTATATAAGATAAAATCAAAAATCCAAAATATAATATTAGGAATTTAATTAATGAAGATTTTATTTATTACAACAAAAAATAAAAATTTTCAAGGGGATTATCTTGAATTAACTATTTTAAATGGTTTAAGAAAAATTCTTGGGGATAATTTTATTGACTATCCGAGAAAAAAAATATCCTACCATGATTTCTCAGAAGTAAAAAAAGATGACTTACACGGAAAAGGTTTTTCTTTGCTTAATTCTCCGATTGAAGATATTAAAAATAGAAAAATAAATTTCAAAAAAAACGAATTTGATTTTGTTATTTATGGATGTGGACATGCTTATGGAGAGGATATATTTATTGAAGATATTGATAATCTCGCAAAATTTGGATCCTGGGTATTGGATGGCCATGATTTATATGGAGAAGCAAAAATTAAAAAAAACTATAAGGGAGAAAAAATTATAGCCAACCAATTTAAATATTCTTTTAAAAGAGAGTTAGTTTTTGAACAAGATAATGTATACCCTACAGGGTTTGGGGTTCCTGAGAGCATAATAAAACCTTTAAATTTTGAGAGAAAATATAAAATGATCCAAAACAATTATCCAAAATATGCATATTTTGAAAGCCCAACTGATTTAGGTGGATCAAGAGATCATTATTTATTTGACAATGAAGAAGATTACTATGACGATTTGGCAGAATCATGGTTTGGTCTAACCTGCAAGAAGGGAGGTTGGGATGCCTTAAGACATTATGAAATAATTGCTTCTGGAACCTTATTGCTTTTTAGAGATTATTATCTTAAACCAAATTCTTGCTCGCCTCAAAATCTTCCCTGTATTTCGTATTCTTCAAAAAAAGAGCTAAAAAATATTTTTAAGAAATTAGTAATAGAAAATAAACCAACAGAAGAATATATTCGTATTTTGCAATCACAAAGAGAGTGGCTTTATAGATTTGGTACAACAACTGCAAGAGGTGCTGACATTCTTAGGGTTTTATCAAGCTATAAGAAATAACCTATTCAAAAAATTAGATTTTCTTTACGGTACATTGGGATAAATAATTTATTGGAATTGTCTGACCTCTTAATTTCACATTGATTCCATCAACTATTTGGCAGTCTATTGTGTAATCATCTTTATTTAAAGTTGATAAAGCACATGAATCTGTTGGAGGTCTATGATAATTTAAACTTAAAAAGGTAATGCTTTCAAAATTACTATCTTTTATTTTTTCAATCATATGAGAGGAATAATAAAAGTACTTTTCTTGTTCAAAGGGATAAGAGTCATCAAAAGAGAAGCTACCTGCATTTAAATCCCAAGGTCTGTCTTCTTTCTGAAACATTGAATAAGTAAACTGAGGTGGGCAATAATATATTTTTTGATTTTCATAATTATTTGATATTGCAACTAATTGTTTTCCACCAAAACCCCAGTAATCTGTATGCCAATTACCGCATCCTGATTGGGCAACATATTCCTTACAATCAATTGAAATACTTGACCTATCTACAAGTTCGTTTAAGTAGACGTACTTGTATGCTCCCAAACCAAACTGATTAAACACCAAGTAAATTGAAATGAATAAAATTGCTATATTTCTTTTTTGGTTGTTTTTTCTAAATAAATAGAATATACACTCAACAACCATCAATATAAAAAAGGGTATTAAAAATAAATAATGTCTAATTTCATCATAAGCAACAGGATTGTAAATAAAGAAAGCAAGAAAAACGTATAAAATAAAAAATAAGGAAAATTTTGATACTTGATTGTTTAATTCTTTTTTCTTTAAAAATAAATAAATTGAAATTATAAATAAAACAACTATCACTACTGGCAATTTATAAATTAACCACTCTATCAAATATGTTCTTGGAGCCTCGTCCGCAATTATCAATTTACCGTTTATCAGTGTAGGGGCTTTCTGTGGGTGTTTAAACTGAAATATATAAGCACCTTCTAGCCAAACAAAAGGAATTCTCCAAGCAGCAGGTGTACCAATAAATAATAAAAGAATTGCTGTTAAATATATTTGTAAATTTTTTAAAAAAAGCTTAATAGCTGTTTTTCTGTAGTTTTGTTTTTCACTTTTATTAATTTTTTGAATAAATTCAAATAAAGATAAAGATAGTAGAAAAGCAACTGAATTAATTCTAGTAAGAAGAGTGAGACCAAAAAGGATTCCTATTATAAAATTTTTTTTTGAATCTAATTTATCTAAATAACTAATAAAATAAATTGAAGCTAATAAAAAATGAGCTGCAAGAGGTATATCCGCAAAATTAAATAAGGCATGACCATTAATGCTTGGAATTAATAAGAAGATAATCAAAAAAACTATAGATTTATCAAGTCCTATAAGTTCTCTTAATTTTCTATAACAAAGTAGCAAAATAGTTATTAAATAAACATTGAGGAATATGTGCCGAATTGTTAAAGCCACTTCTAGATTATTGGTTTCATCTATTGTTGGAATTAATGAAAATAATTTAGAAAATATCTCTATCACTTCTGTTGATCTTGTAACTAATACAGCTGGCATAAATGCTATTCCACCATAAAATTCAGGTCCAGATATGGTTTTTAAAACGGGATTGTTAAAATCTTGAAAAAATAATTTTGCTTTTTGTAATTGTTTAGTGCCATTATATATCGATGCTGGTTCATCCCATGTCGTTCCACCAATTGAAATATAGAATATTTGATGTACTAAAAATATAGAAAAAATAAAGATTAATAAATATATTTCTTTCTTTACTACTTTATTTTCTTTTAATTCCATTATTTTTTAATTTTTAATCCTTCTGAGATATCTACAATACCCGTTCCACTCCAATGACCAAACGTTGTCGCATCTATCTTAGGAGAGTCAATCATCCTCCACACCTCGAACATCTCGGGAACACGTATATCGTCTAATATCAAATATCTGTTGCGTTCCTGAAAATTAATTTTACTCAATTGTCTAATAAGCTTCTCTTCAAAATATCCATCTTTTGGTGCATCTAAAAAAATTAAACTAGATTTACAGAATAAATCCTCATGTAATTTAAATATGTTTTCATCACTTAAATTGCCTAATTCCTGAGTTATTCTTTTTTTATTAAAATCACTCTCATCTAAATATGAATCGAATTCATTCCAGTGAACTAAGTCAAATGTTGAAACCTTGGTATTTTCATTCCCGTAATCTAAAAATACTCTAGATGACATTCCTGTATAGGTGCCTATGTCAATAATTGAATCTGGCTTTTCAAGGATTGTTATAGCTGCTAGTAGCCTATAGTGCTCACCAGGATATTGATTATAAAAATGTGCGCCCGGAAGATTTGGATTGGCTTCTAACTTAATTTCATAAGCTTTAGCTCCCCATTGACATATTTTATAGACTAAATCATTATCAAGAGTTGCATTATCATCATCATTGGAAGCATAATAACTAATACCTCCGTTTCTAGCATTTAATTGTATGTATTTATTAAAGTTATTAAATTTGTAACCATTGAATATGCCATTAATAAATTCTCTTATAAATTTTAAACTCAACAAATTTCTCAAATTAATAGGAATATATTTTCTGTACCAATATTTCAACTGTTCTTTCAAACTAACCCCTTAATCACGCTTAAAAATAGTGTACTAAGAATTAGTTGAGAATATTATGAATCATCTTTAATACTCAGTATCCTTAAAAATATAATCATCTGAATCAGGTATTCTTTCAAGAAAGATATATTTATTGTTTTCGAGATGATTATTAATACTGTTAAAACTATTTTCATTTGGAAAAATTTCAACAACTATAAATTTTGGTCTTATCTTATCTAAATTTATTCCATTCAAAATTGGGAGTTCATATTCTTCTGTGTCAAGATAGAGTAAATCAATTGTTTTTATTTTGTGCTTTTTTATTAAGTTATCTAATGTAGATGCTCTTACTTTAACAATTTTTCTTTGCCTGAGATGAAGTAAGATTTCTTTAAAATAATTTTTATTAAATACTTCTTGCCTGAAATCGATAACTCTTGCAGTCATTGAGTTTGTATCACCATCAAAACTACCTCTAATATAGTCTTTTTGATAGTCTGAACTTACCAATGCAACATTTTCAACTATAGAGTTTGGTCTATTTTCTTTACATTTATTGTATCTATTTTCGTTTGGCTCAACTAAAAGCCCCTTCCAATCCATAAAAAATTCATACATATATGTATTTGACATTGAGATACCGTCATTTGCTCCTGCCTCAATAAAAAATCCTGATTTGTAATTTAAATACTTTAAAAGGTAGGTTGCTTGATTTACCTGGGATGGATCTTCCATAATATTATCAATATTAATGTTATAAATTCTTATATTATTTATGGAAAAAAATATTTTACTTAATCATGTTCTATATTGAAATTGGATACTTACTTTTCCTTTTATAAAATCTAAACAATCAATCAACTGTTTTCCAAAGATGCAAAGAAGCTATTGTTTTATATGGTGACCATTTATCTGCATATTTATCATATTTTTCCCAATCACTTTCAGGTTTAATCATAGAAGCATTATTCATTGCTACCCTAAGTCCCGCATCTTTGGATGAAAATACATTAAGTCTCCCTAAACATAAAATTTCAAACATATTTATTGACCACGGCCCGATTCCAAAAATTGATAACAATTTGTTATTTAAATTTTGATCACTTAATTTTGATAAATCATCAATATTGTCCATAAGAAAATGATCAGAAAGCTCTTTTATAGTTCTAGCTTTATTAGCGCTCAAACCTAATTCTTTTATTTCGTTCACTGTTTTATCACGAAAATATTTTTCATCTAAATATTCGGAGTTAAAGTTTTCTCTCATATTTTTAAAAATCGAATTTGCAGCTTTTGTTGAAATAAACTGCGAGATCACTATTCCTACAAGAGTGTCGAACTGATTTTTTTTATTTGGCTTAAAAACAATATGCCCATTTTCATCAATTATTTTTTTTAATTTTTTATCTTTTTGACGTAAATATTCTTCTTTTTTTGAAAATCTCATTAGAGAATGTTGTAAATCTAAATTATTTTAAGAACTTTAAGTACTCTAAAGACTACAAAGATTATTACAAGAACAATAGCCCAACCCAATATTATATCTCCCAAATCAGCGCTTACCCCTATCTGTTTTGCGCTACCTGCACCTCCAATAAGAGCACAAATGGAATAGCCGAGTACTTTATAAAGTTCTAATTTTTGTT
>MDTD01038483.1_pt1 | contig 24960 bp, 22 predicted proteins | sample 811221 | NCBI WGS metagenome assembly MDTD01 (sample SAMN05326646, study PRJNA326480) | marine metagenome | isolation source: seawater | place: Pacific Ocean: South West | collected 2011 | reverse complement strand
TTTTAAAATCATTATTATTGTTTTTATTTAATTCTTGAATGACATCCTTAATCTTAACTTTAGGATCCATTACAAAAAATTGCTCCAATAAACAAACTTGATCATAAAATTTTTTTATTTTTCCATCCACAATTTTTTCAATTATATCTTGAGGTTTATTAGAATCTATTAATTGTTCAGTATAAATAGCTCTTTCTTTTTTTATTAAATCTGGATCAAGTGCATTGATTTCAGGTGATTTAGGATCAGAAGCTGCAATATGCATTGATAAATTTCTTGAAAAATTTTCTATTTCATCATTTTTATTAGAGGTACTGTAAACTAATATTACCCCTATTTTTCCTGAATTATGATTTACAGAATTATGAACATATTTTTGAAAACATAAGTTACTATCATTATAATAGTCTAATTTTTTAATAATTAGATTCTCTCCTAATTTCGCGATCAAGTCAGTTAATATTTGTTTTACAGGAATATTGTTAGATTTTGATTCAAGTAAATTTTCGACAGAATCAATTTTTTCTTCGAGACATAAATTAGAAATTAAGTCACAAAATTCTTGAAAATTCTCATTTCTAGCAACAAAATCAGTTTCAGAATTGATTTCAATAATTACACCACTAATGTCATTAATTTGCACTGTAATTAAACCATCAGAGGCATCTCTTGATGATTTTTTTTCAGCAGTATTAATCCCTTTTTTTCTTAACCATTCAACTGCATTTTCAATATTTCCATCAGATTCGTCTAATGCTTTTTTGCAATCCATCATTCCAGCACCGGTTTTATCTCTTAATTTTCTAATATCTTCTGAGCTATATTTCATGATTAAATAATTTAAATTAAAGGTAACGATTCATTATTTACTAGCACTTTTTATTACTTCTGAAAGTGAGTTACAGTAAAATTCTATTGATCTTATAGCATCATCATTTCCTGGTATAGGAAAATTAATACCTTCTGGATTAGAATTCGAATCTACTACAGCAACTATAGGAATACCAATTTTATTAGCCTCTTTTACAGCAAGAAACTCTTTATTAGTATCAACAATAAATAAAATATCAGGTTTACCATTCATATCTTTAATCCCACCTAAATTTTGATTAAGTTTATCTATCAACTTTTCAAATGTCACAAGCTCTTTTTTTGTATAACTGTTAGATTTATTAGCGACTATATCCTCTAAATTCTTTAATCTTTTAATTGAATTTTGAATTGTATCCCAGTTTGTTAACATACCTCCCAACCAACGTTTATTTATAAAAAATTGATTGCACTCAACAGCGTATTTTTCAATTAAATCCGAGGCTTGTCTTTTTGTACCAATAAAAAGAATTTTCTTTTTTTCAGAAGCATATTTTTTTACTACATTTAATGCATCATAAAGGCATTTTATTGTTTTTTGAAGGTCAATAATGTGAATTCCATTTCTATGACCATATATATAGTCGACCATTTTAGGATTCCATCTATTCGTTCTATGTCCAAAATGAATGCCTGCATCAAGCAGGTCTTTTATAGTAATTTCTGTCAAAATAAACTCCGGTTATACATCCACACAGCAAAATACACCAGAGAAGCTGTGAGTTTGAATTAGAAATGAAAATACATTTTAATTAAAAAAAATCAACATTTATTTTAATTAATTGAATTAATATTACTTATTCCAGAAATTTTTGTTAATTTATCAAAGAAATTTAAATCTGTTTTTATTTTTTTTTTATATTCAATTTCAATCTCATAATTTTGATGAGAAGCAATAAATGACAACTTATTAAATCCATCACTAGTTAGATTTAATAATTTTTGGAGTTCTAGATGATTCACATTTTCTAAGTCAATAAATACAGTAAATTTTTCAGAATTTTTATTTTCAAAATCAATTTTTTTCATTTGTTGAGCAACAAACCTTTTATTTTCTTTAAATGTTTGAATACTAAATAGCACAATAAAAATATCACCAGTTTTTGGAGTATCGTGAAATTTTTCTAGAACCTCAGAAAAACAAATCGAATCTATTGAACCTGTTTTGTCGGAAAATGATGCAAATGCAAATTTTTTTCCATTTCTCGAGACTTTTTCTTTAAAATCTTCAACGAGAACAAGGGACGAAAAAGATTTTATAGAATTGTTTTCATCAGAATTAGATAAATCTGATAATTTTTTTAATCTCTTCATATCTACAATGCTTTCATAAAATGTAGTTGGATGTTCAGATAGATAAAAACCGAAAGCATCTATTTCTTTTTTTAGTCTTTTATTTATATCCCAACTTTTATAATTTAAGGAATCGAATTTCAATTGATCTTCGTCAAAATTATCAAATAATTGATCTTGATTTTGACTAAAATTTTTATGAAAGTTTATATTATAGGAAATTATTTTTTCAATGTTGTCTTCTAAAAATTTTTGATTATTTTCTATGGAATTAAGTGATCCTGAATTAATGAGAGCTTCTAATACTCTTTTATTTAAAATTGAATTATCAACTCTTTGAAGAAGATCAGTAAGATTTTGAAAACGTCCATGTTTTTCTCTTTCTTCAACTAACTTTATAATCGAAATCTCACCAATATTTTTAATTGCACTTAAACCAAAATTGATACCTACAGGAGTATTATCTTTTTCATATAAAACTGAAAATTTAGACTCAGATGTATTTATATCAGGGTTATTGATTTTAAAACCCATTTTTTTTATTTCATTACAGTAAATTGATAATTTCTCAAAATTACCAATTTCACAATTCATTAATGCGCTGAAAAATTCAAGTGGATAATTGGCTTTTAAAAATGCTGTTTGAAATGCAATCATTGCATAGGCTGCAGCATGACTTTTATTAAAACCGTACCCAGCAAACTTTTCAATCTCATTGAATAGCTCCTCAGCTTTTGAATTTTTTATATCATTTTTAAGACAACCATTTACAAAATTAATTTTCTGCGCCTTCATTTCTGATTTTATTTTTTTACCCATTGCTCTTCTTAATAAGTCAGCTTTTGCTAAACTAAATCCTGCAAGTCTTTGAGCAATTAACATAACTTGTTCTTGATAAACCATAATTCCGTATGTTTCGTCTAGAATTTCTTTCAAACTTAAATGGATATATTCGTATTTTTCTTTTTTTTGTTTTCTATTAATATAAGTAGGGATATTATCCATAGGTCCTGGTCTATATAAGGAAACTATTGCAATTAAATCTTCAAATCTGTCGGGTTTAACTTTTACCAAGGTTTCCCTCATACCCTGCCCCTCAAGTTGAAAAATACCTGCGGTAAGACCACTTCTTAGCAATTCAAAGGTCTTCGTATCAGTTAATGAAACCTCATTTATATTTATTTTTACTGACCTTGCGTATAATTTTTTACAAGTTTCTTGAATTACTGTTAATGTCTTTAATCCAAGAAAATCAAATTTAATTAATCCTATTTTTTCAACATATTTCATTGAAAATTGTGTCACCGGAAAATCAGATTTCGGATCTTTATATAATGGTAAAATATTCTCTAATGGTCTATCAGATATTACAATTCCTGCTGCATGAGTTGATGAATGTCTCAAAAGACCTTCTAAATTCAATGAAATATTAAATAAGTTATTTATATTTGGATCATTTTTCATATCATTTTTTATTTTACTATTGCTTTCAATATACTCACTTAATGTCTGAGGATTGGCAGGATTAAATGGAATCATCTTACAGATTTCATCTATCTGTTGTAAAGGAAGCTGTATTACTCTTCCGACATCTCTTATAGCAGCTCGTGGTTGAAATGATCCAAAGGTAATAATTTGTGCTACATTTAATTTTCCATATTTCTTTTGAACATATTTTATTACTTCATCCCTTTTCTCCATGCAAAAATCAACGTCAAAATCTGGCATTGAAACCCTTTCAGGATTAAGAAATCTTTCAAAAAGAAGTCCAAATTTTATTGGATCAAGGTCTGTAATTGACAAACACCATGCAACTAAAGATCCAGCTCCAGAGCCCCTTCCTGGTCCAACTGGAATATTATTCTTTTTTGCCCAATTTATAAAATCAGAAACAATTAAAAAATAACTTGAAAATCCCATGTTAACTATTGTGTTTAATTCATATTCTAATCTATTTAAGTAAATATCCTTTTTTAAATGTATTTCTCTTGATTGGTTTATTTTAATTTTAAGTGCATCTGAGGATTTAGATTTTAAAATTTCATTCTGATCAAAACCATTTACACCAATTTTGGGTAAAGACACCGGTTGTTCTTCAAGTACAAAGGAACATTTTTTTGCTATTAACATCGTATTTTCACAAAATTCAGGGAAATCTGAAAATAAATCATACATTTCTTTATTAGTTTTAATGTATGAGTCGTCACTACTTGATTCTCTATCATAATTTTCAAGATATTTTTGTTGAGATATACAAAGTAAGACATCGTGTGCATTTTTAAAATTCTTATCCAAGAAATAGTTTTCATTGGTTGCAATAAGTGGAATCTTATATTTAAAAGATTCGTTCAGTAGAAACTCCTCATATGATTTTGAGTTTTCTTCATTGCTATATCTTTGAATTTCGGTAAAAAAATTTGAATTAAAAATTTTTAAAAATTTTTGAGTAAGACTTTCTGATTTTACAAGAGTATTACTAAAGTAATTTTTTGTCATAATTCCTGTTTTACCACCAGCTAGACATATAATATCTTTGTTATAAAGCTCTAAATCTTTGAAAGAAACAAAAGGTAAACTACTCAATGAATTTTCTAAATAGGACTTAGAAATAAGTTTTGATAAGTTTAAATAACCTTGATTAGATTTACATATAAGTAATATATTTCCAGATTCGTATTTATCATCAATTAAATTTACATTACACCCTATAATCGGTTGTATACCTGACTGAAGACATTCTAGTGAGAATTCCATAGAACCAAATAAATTATTAAAATCTGATATAGCTACAGCAGGATTTTCTTCATTTCGGCAAAAATTTATGATTTCGGGTATTCTTAATGCGCCTTTAGATAAGGAGTATTGTGTATAATTTCTCAAATGAACAAATTTTTTTTTAATTATGCTCAATTAATTTTCCTTCCTCTATTTTGTAGCATGAGTCTAGTCGACTTATTAGACTCATATTGTGTGTAGCAATTATACAAATAGTATTATTTTTTTTTGCAATTTGTATCATAAAATTAAATACATCCTCTGAAGTTTTTGTATCAAGACTACCTGTGGGTTCATCAGCAAGAAGAATAAATGGCTTTTTAATTAGTGCTCTTGCAACAGCAATACGTTGTTGTTCACCTCCAGACAATAGACCTGGCTTGAAATTTTTTCTATTCTCTAAATTTAAAAGTTTTAAAAACTTCTCTGCCTCTTTAATTGATTTCTTGAGACTTACCCCATTAAGAATCAATGGAAGTGCAATATTTTCAAGAACATTAAAATCTTCCAATAATTGATTATTTTGAAAAATAAATCCAATATTATCTCTTCTAAAAATTGTTTTTTCTTCAGGTTTCATTAAATTACAATCAAGATCATTAATCAAAATTTTTCCATTCTTTGGGCTTTCAACTAAACCGATTATGTTTAAAAGAGTAGTTTTACCAGAACCTGATGGTCCAATAACCCCAAGGTTATTAACATTTGAAATATTAAGTTGAAGATTGCTTAAAACACTTATCTTACTGCCACCTTGTTTATATTCATGCGAGATATCTGTTAATCTTAACATTTTATTCCCATTTAATTAAATTTATAGGTTCTACTTTAGTGGCGCGCCAAGATGGATAGATTGTAGCTAAAAAGGATAAAATTAGTGAAATTAAAATAATAGTTAGGATTTGCTGGTAGTCAATTATAACTGGCATGTTTGAAAAAAAATAAATTTCTTCAGAAAATAAATTTTTTTCCGTAAAAAGTTCTAAAAATTTTTTTATCTCATTTATATTAAGACAAAAAATTAAACCTAAAACTAATCCTAGTATAGTTCCACAAAAACCAATAAATGATCCATTAATTATAAAAATTTTCAAGAGACTGAATTTTGAAACACCTAAAACTCTTAAGACACCAATATCTTTCCTTTTATTTGAAACTAAAATGATCATAGAAGAAATCAAATTAAATGCTGCAACCACAATTATTAGCAATAAAATTAAAAACATAACATTTTTTTCAACCTCAATTGCATTAAATAGAGAAGGATTTAATGATCTCCAATCTACAATCTTAAAATTTTTTGGAATTGTCTTTAAAATATTTTGTTTAACAAACTCAAAATTATTGAATTTATCAAGTTCAATTTCTAAAAAATCTATTTTGTTTTTAACACCAAGGAATTCCTGTAATAAAAATATTGGAAAAATTATTAAAGATGTATCATATTCAAACATTCCAGTATTAAAAAATCCTACTACCTTAAAATTTCCAGATCTAGGAATTTTACCTAAAATTGTCTCATATCCATCTGAAGATAAAATATTTATAAAATCACCTTCTCGAATATTCAACCTTTTACGAAGTTTTTCTCCGATAAAAATCCCATTGTTCTTAGAAAATGCAATTAATTGTTTTTTATCAATTTTATTTTTAAAAATTTTCCTTTGATTAAACATCTCAGGGCTCACTCCTTTGGTAATTACACCAGATGAGTAGCCTTTATAAGAGATCAAACCTTGACTGGTTAAAACTTCGGTAATGTTTATATTAGAAATTTCGTTATTTAATCTTTTTTTTACTTTATTATAACTTGAATTATCATTTTTGCTTAACGATTGAACTTTTAAATGCCCATTAATACCTAGAATTTTTGATGTCAATTCTTCTCTAAATCCATTCATTACTGACATAACTATTATTAAGGTTGCAACACCAAGTGATATTCCTAAGAAAGAAAATAATGTAATGATAGAAAAAAATTTATCTTTTGTTTTTGGAAATAAATATTTAAATGCTACCCAAATTTCAAAAAAATTAATCATTAATCAAACTTCTTATAAATTCTATACTTTTTTCTGAGTTAATAATATTTTCCTCACCATCTATTCTTTTTTTTATAGTAACTTGATTATCACTTAAAAGTTTTTTTCCAACAATTAGCTGATATGGGATTCCAATTAGATCGTTGTCAGCAAATTTAATTCCTGGTCGCTCATTTCTATCATCAAATAAAACATCAATGCCAAGATTAGTAAGAGAATCGTAAACCTTCATACAAAAATTATTTATTTCATTATTATCGTTAGAAAGGTTTATGATACTTAATTGAAAGGGTGCTATTTTAATTGGCCATATAATTCCTTTTTCATCGTTAGATAATTCAATTATGGCAGCAGGAATTCTTGAAATTCCAATACCATAAGATCCCATATATGGTCTAAATTTTCCATTATCTGAATCAATATCAAAATCAAATGAATCCGAATATTTTGTTCCAAAAAGAAAAATATGACCTAATTCGATACTTTTTTTTTTTAATAATCCATTAGGTTTTCCAATTTTTTCAAAATATTCATCTGTAAAAGAATTGAGTTTTTCAAGTGATGAAAAATCTAATTCTTCAAATTCCAAATTATTTCTCTCTTTGATAAAGATTTCTGATTCACCTGAATCAACTAGTAAATGAAATTCATGAGAAACGTCACCTCCAATTTCACCACTTAATGCTCTAACAGGAATTATTGGCAAACCAATCTTTTTAAAAATATTTAAATATATTGAAAAAAAGTTCATGTAAGTAACTTGCGCATCAGTTTTATTTCTATCAAAACTATATGCGTCTTTCATTATAAATTCTCTGGCTCGCATCACTCCAAATCTAGGCCTAATTTCATCTCTAAATTTACTTTGAACATGATAAAAAAATCTAGGTAAAGTTTTATAACTTTTAATAAACTGTTTGCCTATTGAAGTTATCATTTCTTCATTTGTGGGACCATAAAGTAACTCTTTGGAATGTCTATCCTGAATTTTGAGCATTTCTTTACCATAACTGTCATACCTTTTACTTATTTTCCAAATTTCAGAACTTTGAATGGTTGGCATGAGAATTTGGTTTACATTATTCATATCATGCTCGTTCTCAATTATTGATATAATTTTTTTTAAAACTCTAAAACCAAGTGGAAGCCAAGAATAGATTCCTGATGTTTCCTGTTTAATCATACCAGACCTCAACATTAAATTATGAGAAATCAATTTTGCTTCAGATGGATTTTCTTTAATTGTAGGTATAAAAAAATTAGAAAATTTCATTTTTAATTAAGACTACTACAATAGTTACAAAAAGAGAAACTATAGATGTTAAAAGTATTTTTTTTTTTAAATTAGTCTCTTTGGGTGCTCCTGGATCATTACCTGAGACAACTTCATTATCCCGTTTTACACCTAATGGAAGGAAGACAAATAGTACAATCCACCATACAATTAGGTAGATTGCTAATGTGTTTAGTGTGAACAAGCTCTACTCCTGTTCAAGTTCAATTAAAGTTCCATAAAAATCTTTTGGGTGCAAAAAAATAACAGGTTTATCATGAGCACCTTTTTTTGGTTCTCCATCACCAAGAATTCTGATATTTTTCTTTTTTAAATTTTCACAAACATTTTTTATATCCTTAACTTCAAGACAAATGTGATGAATAGATCCATTAACATTTTTATCCAAAAAATTTTTTATTGGAGAATTTTCTCCGAATGGGTGCATGAGTTCAATCTTTGTATTACCAAGATCTATAAAAACTACACTAACTCCATGTTCAGGATAATTAAATTTTTTTGAAACTTTAGCTTTCAAAACGTCTGAATATAAAGCTGTAGCAGCGTCAAGGTCAGGTACTACAATAGCCACATGATTAAATCTAGTTAACATTACACAATTATATTCTAAATCCTAACAATCTCAACATAAGTTAAGGGTTTTAAACCTAATTTATTTTTAATAAATGATCTAGTTAAAGCCTTTATTTGTTCACTTAGTATATTATCGTTAATACTTTGTTTTGAAAGAGAAGAAAATTCCTTTTTTATTAATTGTTTTAAATCATCTAAAATTAAATCTTCATCGGTTATTGTAGGACAAAAGATAAGAGGGTCTGTTACAATAATGTTATTAGTATTTGTAATAATAGCAACATAAAGTTCTCCATTTGAGCTTACTAAATTTAATCTTGATAATAAATTATTGTCAATTGACAGAATTGATTTGCCTCTCATGACATTTCTACCTGAAAAAATCTTATCAATTATCTTTGTATTATCTTGGTTACTTAATTTGACAACATCACCATTCTCAACAAGTAAAGATTTTGAAACTTTACATTTATCAATATATCTTTTGTGCTCAAATAGATGTCTATATTCACCATGAATTGGTATTACAGTACTAGGGTTAACCCAGTCGTACATTTTCCGAAGTTCTGTTTTAGAAGGATGTCCAGAAACATGGATATTAGATGTTCTATGATCTAACATTTTAGATCCGATTTTTGTAATTTTAGCTTTGATGTCATTAATAGCTTTTTCATTGCCTGGGATTTCTCTAGATGAAAAAATGATTAAATCATTTTTATTTAAATAGAAATACTTATGTTTACCATTTACCAATCTAGATAAAGAGGCTCTACTTTCACCTTGACTTCCAGTACATATAAGTACAAGATTTTCATCAGGTAAATATTTAGCATCTTTTTCAGAAATTATATTTTTTTCATCAATTAAATAATTACTTTCCAAGGCAGCGTCATATATTCTATGCATCGATCTTCCTAATAAAACACAACTACGTTGGAATTCATTGGATATCTTAAGAATAGTTTCTAATCTGGCTATATTTGAGGCGAAACAGGTAATTACAATTTTACCGGTGTTAAAACTTTGAAAAACCTCTCTTAATTTTTTTCTTACTTCGTCTTCACTTCCAGATGGATTTTCATCAAACACATTAGTTGAATCACAAATCATAACATCTATTCCTGTTTGTTTTAATGATGAAATTTTTTCAATATTTATTGGATTACCAACTAAAGGTTTTGGATCAATTTTCCAGTCTCCAGTATGAAATACTTTTACAGTTGGGGTTTTTAAAATTATGGCATTTGGCTCAGGAATAGAATGGGTTAAAGATAGAATTTCAATTTCAAAATTCCCAATATTTACTTTCTTATTATAATCTAATAAGTTGATCTTATTTGGGGGATTTTTAATTGAATCAAATTTTCTTTTTAATACTGAGGCAGTGAAAGAGGTAGTATAAATTGGTATATTACCAATAATGTCGTTTAAATATGGAACTGCTCCAATATGGTCTTCATGAGCATGAGTAAGAATTATACCTGATAAATTCAATTTATTTTCAAAAATAAAGTTCAAATTCGGCATAATTAACTCGTATGCTGATAAATCATTGTTACTAAACATTACACCGAGATCTATCATTAACCAGTTATTATTATAATGATAGAGATAGCAATTCATACCAATTTCACCAGCACCCCCAAGAGGAATAAAATGTAGATCTTTTTTGTTAAAACCTTTTATCATCACGTATTTTCTTAGTTAATATGGAATTAAGACCTTTTACTGTAAAAAATTTATCAATTAAAGTTATATTTTTAACATAGTCGCTAAAATAATGAGCATTTCCTCCAGTTAATACAATCTTAAAATTTGTTTTTTTCTCTTTCTTAATTCTACTTATAAGGCCCTCAACCATAGAAATATAACCCCAAAAGAAACCGGATTGTATTGCGTTTTGTGTTGTTGTTCCTAAAATATTTTTCGTTTTCTTAAAAACAACTAAAGGTAACTTTGCAGTTTGATCTTTTAACGATTTTAAAGATAAATCTATCCCTGGAGTTATTACACCGCCAGAGTAAACTCCTTGATTATCTAATAAATCAAATGTAGTTGCAGTTCCAAAATCTACAATAATAACAGATCTTTTATATAGCTCTCGCGCGTAAAACATATTCACAATCCTATCGTCACCTATTGAATCTTTATTTTTAATTTTAGTTTTAAGATTTATTTTTTTTTTTATTTCACTGAGAAAAAAGAATTCAAATTTAAAATCTTTTAAAATGACCTTTAATAAATTAGAAATTGATGGAACTACAGAAGAAATAATTATCTTTAAAGAATTATAATCCCTTTGAAAACCTCTAATTATTTTAGTAATTTTTTCCTTATTAATCTCACTCTTATTAAGTCTAACATAATTAACTACTTTCACTCCTTTAAAAAAACAGAAAAAAACACTTGTATTTCCAACATCAATTGTAAGAAAAATCATAACATTTCTCCGTACGAAAGTTTTTTTATCCCATTAAAATCCTCAATTATAATAGTTCCTAGCTCATCAATTTTAACAAATTCACCAATAAAAATTTTTCTATTTTGTCTAATCTTAACTATTCCATTTGAAGAAAAAATACTCCTACTTACAATCTGACTTAACTTTATAAAATCAATTTTATTAAAATCTGATAACATTTTTGCCATTTCTTCTGAGAGTTTAAAAAAAAAACTTAAAGGATCAAGTATCGAAGAAAATTTAGAAATACTTGTAGCTGGGTATTTTAGTTTTGGGGAGGAAATAAAATTAATCCCAATACCAATTATAATAAATAAAATGCTATTCTTGACGACATTAGTCTCAATTAAAATTCCCGCAATTTTCTTTCCATTAACAAAAATATCGTTTGGCCATTTAAATTTAAAATCTACATTTTTATATATGGTTCTTAAAATTTTAAGAACTATAAAAACTATAGATAGATTTATTTGACCCAACTCTGTAACATTAAACTTTCTATTTAAGAGAAAAGAGGAAGTTAAATCCCCTTTTGAGCTTATCCAAACATTTGAACCTCTTCCTCTTCCTTTAGACTGTTTTTCTGAAAATAAAGCTAAATTTGATTTTTTTGGGTTTTCATTTAAATTAATTTTCTTTATTTTATCGTTGGTATTAATAATTTCTTTATAAAAATAATAATTGAAAAAAAAATTTTTCATTCTAGTTTACTGCAAATAAAGATAAGGTAATTGATGCACAGAGGTTCAAGAAAAATTGAGGATAGAAAACAACCGTCAAGTTAAAAATTCCCAACAAACAAATAACAAATTGTGATTGGGTGTTTTTTAAAATGTCAAGTTCTTCTTCTGGATCATCAAAGAATATAGATTTGATAACTCTTATATAATAAAAAGCAGCTATGACCGAAGTTACCACTCCTATAATTGCAAGATAAAAAAGATTATTGTCAATAACAATATTTAGTATAATCAATTTTCCAATAAATCCTGCTAATGGGGGTATTCCAGCCATTGAAAATAAAAAAACAGCCAAACAACCTGCCATAACTGGTTGAGATTTATATAAACCTGATAAATCTTTTATTGAGGTAACATTTATATTATCTCTTCTCATATTTAGTAAAAAAGCAAAAATTCCTAAATTCATAGTTATGTAAAAAATAAGATAAATACATATTGCAGTTATCCCGTCTTCTGATCCAGGAACTAAAGCCATTAAAATAAAACCAACATGATTGATTGTACTATATGCCATCAATCTTTTTAAATCTGTCTGCTTTAGAGCTCCTAGCGAGCCTACCAACATAGATGAAATCGATAAAATAATCACAATTTTACCCCAATTAATAATTATTTCACCAAATGGAAAAACTAACAACCTTATTAAAATCGCAAAAGCAGCAATTTTTGGAATAGTCGATAGAAAAGCAGTTACAATTGTTGGAGCCCCTTCATAAACATCAGGTGTCCACATATGAAATGGTGCAGCAGATATTTTCAAGGACATGGATACTAAGATGAATATTAAACCAACAATTAAAATTATCGGCATATTGTTTTGATTAGACATGTAGTTGCTAATCTCAGGAAAACTTAAAGTTCCGATCAATCCATAAATCAGACTCGTACCAAATAAGAATATACAAGTTGATAAACTTCCAATTACAAAGTACTTAACTCCTGCTTCTGATGAACTAAAATCTTCCCTTGAAAATGATACTAAAATATATAAAGATAAACTAGCAAGTTCCATTGAGACAAATAAAGATAATAAATTATTGGATGAAATCATGAACATCATCCCAATTATTGAAATTAAAATAACAAGTGAAAATTCTGTTCTTTCAAGTGACTTATCATTTTGCACAACTAAATATAAAAAAATAACTAATCCAGAACCTGTTAAAATTATACATTTTAAAAATGATCCAAATGAGTCTAAAACAAAAAATCCATTAAAAATTTCCTCAAAATGGAAGATATCTTTAAAGATAAAAAATTGAGAGGATAACAAAGCTATTAATGTAAAATAACCAATTATAATATGTGAATTTTTTTTAATAAAAGGGGAAATACCTAGCAATAAGAGTGATGTGATAGCCAAAAAGATTTCAGAAGTAAGTACCAAAATATAACCTTATAAGATTGAAATCGGGTAAAGCTTAATTATTCTTTCAATCGATGAAGTTGTATAATCAAGTATATAATTAGGTTTTACACCAATAACAAAAATTAAAGAAATTAAAATTATATAAACAATTAATTCAATATAATTAATATCTCCAAATTTTTTCCTAATATTTTCATTAACAGGGCCTAAAAAAACATTTTTATATAACAATAACATATACGATGCAGCTAAGATTACTCCTGTTGAAGCTATAAAAGCAATGGTTGTATTTTTTCCGAATACAGATAATAGAGTTAGATATTCTCCTACAAAACCTGAAGTTCCAGGAAAACCAATTGATCCCAAAACAAAAATAAGGAATAAAATTGAAAATTTTGGCATTATTGTATTAAGTCCACCAAAAAAACTAATCTGTTTTGTTTTATACCTATTGTAAATAGATCCAATGGAAAAGAATAATGCTGACGAAATAATTCCATGAGAAATCATCTGAATAATAGCACCATGTAAACCTTGAATGTTAGCTGAAAAAATTCCAATTGTAACAAATCCCATATGCGCGACAGAAGAATAAGCTATTAACTTTTTCATATCCTCTTGGACAAGTGCTATTACAGAAGTATAAACAATTGCAATAACTGATAAAAAAAATATGAATGGAGTGAAAAAAATTGACGCATCTGGCAGAATTGAAAGATTAAACCTGATAAAACCATATCCGCCGAGTTTTAACAATATTCCTGCAAGAATAACTGAACCCTCAGTTGGAGCCTCAACATGAGCATCAGGTAACCAGGTGTGAAATGGCCACATAGGTATTTTTATTGCAAATGATGAAAAAAAAGCAAGCCATAACCATTGTTGAATATAAAAAGGCAGAGTGAAATCTAGTAATTTAGGTATACTGCTAGTGCCAAATTCTTGGTAAAGAAAAATAACTGCAATCAACATAAAAACTGAACCTAAAAGAGTATAAAGAAAAAATTTATAAGCTGAATAAATTCGTCTTTCTCCTCCCCAAAAACCGATAATTAGATACATTGGGATTAATATTGATTCAAAGAAAATATAAAATGAAAAAAGATCCATCGCACCGAATGTTCCGACTAGAAAAGATTCTAGCAATAGGAATGAAGCTAAGTACATTTTCATATTTTTTTTTTTTGCGGGTAAATAAAAAAAATGCAAATACAAATTAAAAATGTTGATAAAATTACAAATGGCATTGAAATGCCATCAACACCTAGCGTAAATTTTAAATTTTCGTTATTAAACCATTCAAAAGAATTAACAAATTGAAAATGAGGTATTTCTTTGTCAAAGTTTAAAGGAAGATAAAGAGATAATAAAAAATTAGTAATAGTTGTCCATAATGCAGATTTTTTTGATTGCGCAGCAAAATCGTCATTCTCCATTGATAATAAAACAAAAAAAAGACCTATTAATGGAATCAGAATTAAGATAGGGATTATTGGTAAATTTATCATATTTTAAAAAATGTGGACGTATAGACTAACAAATAATGTTAAGCCAATAATTACAGACAAAGCATAATGATACAAAAAACCTGATTGAAAACTAGATACAATAATTCCGAATCTTTTTACAAGATTTGAAATCCCATTAGGTCCAAGAGTATCAATTAAATCCATATCTATTGATTTCCAAAAACCCTTTCCAAGGTAAATTATTGGTCTAACTATTAAAAAATTATATATTTCATCAATATACCATTTATTACAGAAAAATTTGTAGGGAAGAATTAATTTCTCCTTTATAAATGGAAGTATTTGTTTAAAGGGATAATAAATTAAGATTGAAAATGAAATTCCTAAAAGGATCATAATTAGCGGAGATTTTTTAATATATATTGGAATATTATCAATTATAGATTTATCGTTTAATTCACTATTAATAAAAAAATGTTCAGACCACAAAATATTAGAATTATATCCAAAGAAAAAATCGTAACTAAACATCCCAAAAAAAATAGAAAAAAAAGATAAAATTACTAACGGAATTATCATGATCTTAGGTGATTCGTGTATATGAGCTAAAACTTTCTCATCTGCTTGACTTTTTCCATGAAAAACATAGATCATTAACCTTGCTGAGTAAAGACTTGTAAAAAAAACAGCTAAGACACCAATGGAAAAAACATGAAGCCTTATTTTACTATCTCCGAGATAAATTAATTCAAGAATAAGATCTTTTGAAAAATATCCGCTAAAAAAGGGAAGCCCAACCAATGCTATAGACCCAATTAACATACATAAATATGTCATTGGTATTTTATTAAATAAACCTCCCATTTTTTTTATATTTTGTTCATCTGACATAGAATGAATAACAGATCCAGCACTGAGAAAAAGCAAAGCCTTAAAAAAAGCATGAGATAAAATATGAAAGTATGCAGCATTATATGCAGAAGCACCAATAGCCATAAACATATATCCAAGCTGACTACATGTAGAATATGCAATTATTCTTTTTATATCATTTTGAAAAAATGCAACCGAAGCAGCAAATATACAAGTTATAGACCCGACTATAATTATAACTGTTCTAGAAAAATCTGATGCCTCTAAAATTGGAGATACAAGAATTAACAAAAAAACACCTGCAGTAACCATTGTAGCAGCATGAATTAATGCAGAGACTGGTGTAGGACCCTCCATTGCATCAGGAAGCCAAATGTGTAGACCAAATTGAGCAGATTTTCCCATACAACCAACAAAAAAAAGAATAGCTATTAGAGTCAAAGAATGAATCTGAAGTCCAAGAAAGTTAAAATATGAATCAATATGAGAATTCACAAGTATCAATATTTCGTTAATATTTAAAGTTCCAAAAACCATAAAGGTTGCAAACAAACCAATTAAGATACCAAAATCTCCAATCCTATTAACCACAAATGCTTTTAGAGCAGCATTATTTGCTACATTCTTATGATTCCAAAAACCAATTAACAAATATGAAGCCAAACCAACTCCCTCCCAACCAAGAAAAAGTTGAACTAAATTTGAGGAAGATACAAGAACAAGCATAAAGAATGTAAATAAACTTAAATACCCTAAAAAAATTGTCCTCTTTGAGTCATGTACCATGTATCCTACAGAATAAATGTGAATAAGGGAGGAGACAAAGTTTACCATTAAAACCATAGAACAAGTTAAAAGGTTATAATTAATCGACCAATCAACTGAAAAACTGCCAGAAACAATCCAACTTGAAATAATGTATGTTTTTTGTTGGTCCCAGCCTAAGAAAAAAATTGAACATAAAGAAAAAACTGCAGAGAGAACTAAAAGTGAACAAGATATTATATTTATGTATGAGTCTTTAATTATTTTATTGAGAAAAATAGATAAAAAAAAACTCAAAAGCGGTAAAAAAATAGCAAAAAGAAACAAACCCCTATCCCTTCATTCTACTAATTATATCAATACTGATTGATCCGGATTTTTTAAAAAAGATTGTTAAAATGGCTAAACCAATTGCAGCTTCAGCAGCAGCAACAACTAGAACAAAAAGTGCAAAAATTTGACCAAATAAATCATCTAATATATATGAAAAACCAATAAAATTAATGTTAGCTGCTAAAAGCATTAATTCAATAGACATTAAAATTATAATAATATTTTTTCTGTTTATAAAAATACCGAGAAAACCAATTGAAAAAAGAATTGATGATAAAATTAAGTAATCTTGTGCAACCATGAGACTAATTTAGTTTAATAACTTTCTTTTTTTTTATTAATTTTTGTTTAATTGGATTCTGTCTCCTAAGATTTTCATTTTTTTCATGTGCTAGAACAATTGCTCCAATCATCGCTAAAAGTAAAAGGAAACCAGAAATTTGAAAAATAATAAAAAAATCAGTATATAAAAATAATCCTAGTGACTTAGTATTGTCATTTCCATCAAAAATTAATTCACTAATTTTAATTCCTGTATTTTCATTTGGATATATTTCAGTTTTGTTAAAAATTACAATTAGTTCTGTTAAAAATATTGTCATTAAAATCAATCCAAATGGAAAATATTTTAAAAAACCCTCTTTCATTTCAGATTCCTTTATATTTAGCATCATAACCACAAAAAGAAATAGAACGGCTACAGCACCAACATAAACAATTAAAAGAGTCATTGCTAAAAATTCAGCATTTGAAATTAAAAAAATCACAGCAGCATTAAAAAAGGCAAAAATTAGAAATAACACAGAATGAACTGGATTAGATGAAAAGACAACACAAACACTTGAGACAACAAGTATTAATGAAAAAAAATAGAATAGAAATAACATTATAAGTAATCTGAATCTTTTTCTAAATTTTTAGATATCTCAATTTCCCATCGATCACCATTTGATAGAAGTTTTTCTTTATCATAAATTAATTCTTCTCTAGTTTCAGTAGAAAATTCAAAGTTAGGCCCTTCAACTATAGCATCTACAGGACAGGATTCCTGGCAATATCCACAATAAATACACTTTGTCATATCAATATCGTATCTTGTAGTTTTTCTTGAACCATCATCCCTAGGTTCAGCTTCAATATTAATAGCTTGAGCTGGACATACTGCTTCGCAAAGTTTACAAGCTATACATCTTTCCTCACCTGATTCATAACGCCTTAATGCATGTTCACCTCTAAATCTTGGGCTTAAATACCCTTTCTCGAATGGATAATTTATTGTAACTTTTCTTTTAAAAAAGTGTTTAAGTGTCAATATCATACCTGATATGATTTCAATTAAGAAAAGTTCTTTAATTATAAAAATAAATTTTTTCATCTTTTACACAATTCTCGAGTAAAATAAATATACAGAAGTCATTATAATCCATAGAAGAGATAAAGGAAGAAATAACTTCCAACCTAAAGTCATTAACTGGTCATACCTATATCTAGGCAAAGTTGCTCTTACCCAAAGAAAAGTAAATAATAAAAAACAAACTTTTAAAAGGAACCAAATATATCCAGGAATTATATTAAACCATTCATGTTGAAATGGAGCCAGCCATCCACCTAAAAACAAGATTGTTGTCATTGAGCACATTAGAATCATATTCCCATACTCCCCTAAAAAAAATAAACCAAACGACATTGATGAATATTCAACATTGTATCCAGCAACTAATTCAGATTCTGCTTCGGGTAAATCAAAAGGTGCTCTATTCGTCTCTGCAAGAGTTGAAATAAAGAAAACTACGAACATTGGAAAATGAGGTATAAAGTACCATAAATTTTGCTGAGATAATACAATTTCAGTTAAATTTAAACTTCCAGCAGTTAGCAGAATTGAAATTATTATCAATCCTATAGATACCTCATACGAAATCATCTGAGCTGCAGAACGTAAGGAACCTAGAAAAGCATACCTTGAATTACTCGACCAACCAGCCATAATAATTCCATATACTCCTAGTGAAGAAATTGCAAAAATATACATGATTCCAACATTTATATCTGATAATACAATTTTATAATCAATTGGGATAACAGCCCAAGCCAATAATGCTAGTGTAAAAGTAATTACAGGGGATAAAACAAATATGAATTTATTCGATTTATCTGGAAAAATCGTTTCCTTAGTTAGTAATTTTATGCCATCTGCAAAAGGCTGGAACAAACCAAGTGGTCCTACAACATTAGGTCCCTTTCTTAATTGAATAAAGCCTATAACTTTTCTCTCAAAAAAAGTTAAATAAGCAATAAAAACTAGTAAAGGCAAGATTATCAAAAATATTTTTAGAATTATAAAGAGGATTTCAAAGATCATAACTTAAAGGATATTGAGTGAACATGATGCCATAGTAGGAGATTGTCGACTAACAGAATCGGTCATATAGAAATTTTTAATGTTAGAGTTAATTTCCGAATCATTAAATGATTTTTTATTTACTTTAACTTTAAAATCACTGCCTTTTTCAATAGAATTGATATTTGATAAGTGCTTATAGTTATCAAACATTAATTGTCTAACTTCATTAAAATTATTATAATTAATGTTTAAGCTTAATTCCGCTGCAATTTTATTAAAAAATTCCCACGAGTGCTTTATGTTTGGCAATGGCATTTTGACTTGCCTAGATATTTGTGGTCTTCCTTCAAGATTGACATAGATACCTTCTTTCTCAGTAAAACATGAAGTTGGTACAACTAAGTCAGCTCTTTTAACAGCTTGATCTCCATGATGCCCTTGATAAATTACAAATGTTTTATTTGGAATCTTTTCTACATCAATTTCATCCGCACTTAATAAGTATAGTAGATCAAATTTACCATTATATACTTGTTGAACTAAACTTGTTTTATTGAGGTTTTTTTTGTTGTAAAAACCTAGATCAAGTGCTCCCACTCTTCCAGAGAAAGTTTGAAGAATATTAAATCCATTCCAATTCTGATCTTTAGAATGTTTCTCATATATATGTTTTGCATAATTAAAAATATGTTCGCTGTCACTACGACACAATGCACCCTGTCCAAGAATAAAAAGTGGAGTTTTGGATTTCTCTAAATACTTTTTTTCCTTACCGTTAAATAGTAGATTTAAAGATGTTGGCTTTGTACCTAAATTAATGACATTAAAGTTTGTTTTATGCGATTCTCCTATCCTTAAGATAGGATATTTTGTATCTGAATTATTAGATTTTTGTCTGATTCTCGAGCTTAAAATAGGAGCTTCTTTCTTGATATCTGTTCCAATTAAAATACATAAATCAGAGTCATCTATTCCCGAAATTGTAGAATTAAAAATATAAGATGATCGTTCTTCTGGAATAAAGTATGAATTATCTTGACGGCAATCGAAATTATTAATACTTAACTTATCGAGAAGAAGTTTAAAAGAAAAAATAGTCTCACAATCAAGTGAATTACCAACAAGTGAAGCAATTTTAGAAGTATTAACAGTTGATAGTTTATTTGTGATCAACTTTAAAGCATCATCTTCAGTACATTCAGAAAGCTTATTTTTGTTATTTCGTAAATAAAATCTATCAATTCTTTGATAATTTAATCCATCATAAGCAAATCTAGTCTTATCTGATATCCATTCTTCATTAATATCTTCATTAATTCTTGGAAGAACCCTCATGATTTTATCCCCCTTAGAATCAATTCTTATGTTACTTCCAACCGCATCGAAAACATCAATACTATTAGTTTTTTTTAATTCCCAGGGTCTTGCAACAAATGCATAAGGCTTAGATGTCAGAGCACCTACCGGACATAAATCAATTACATTTCCAGATAATTCTGAATCAATCGTCTTTTCTAAGTAACTCGTAATTTCTGTATCTTCCCCTCTTCCTGTGGCTCCAAGTTGATCATTTCCAGCAATTTCTTCGGAAAATCTTATACATCTGGTACAATGAATACACCTCGTCATATGTGTTTTAATTAGTGGGCCAAGGTTTTTATCTTTTACGGCTCTTTTATTTTCAACATATCTACTTATGCCCTTACCATAAGCCATTGCTTGATCTTGTAAATCACATTCACCACCTTGGTCACATATAGGGCAATCCAATGGATGATTTATGAGTAAAAACTCCATGACACCTTTTCTTGCATTTTCAACTAACTTTGTATTGGTAAATATTTTCATACCGTCAGCAACCGGCATTGCACATGATGCAATAGGTTTAGCAGAATTCTCCATTTCAACTAGACACATTCTACAGTTTCCTGCTATTGATAATTTTTCATGATAACAAAATCTAGGAATTTCTATACCAGCTTGTTCACATGCTTGAAGTACGGTAATTCCACTTTCAATTTCAACTTCTTTTTTGTTAATAAAAATTTTTACCATAACTTATGCGACATTCTTTTTACTTAGTTTAATTCTATTTAATATATCACCTTTAAAATGTTTTAATAAACCTTGAATAGGCCATGCCGCGGCATCTCCAAGTGCACAAATAGTGTGACCCTCAATTTGTTTGGTAACCTCTTCTATTAGGTCAATTTCTTCAGCTGAACAATCGTTTAAAGACATTCTTTTCATCATTCTCATTAACCATCCGGTTCCTTCTCTGCAAGGTGTACATTGTCCACAGGATTCATGTTTATAGAATTCAGATAATCTAGAAATTGCATGAACAACATCTGTTTGTTTATTCATTACTATTACTCCTGCAGTACCAAGAGCAGACCCAACTGATTTTAGAGAGTCAAAATCCATTGTTACAGTTTCACAGATATTTTTGGGTATTAAAGGGACTGATGACCCTCCTGGTATAACTGCCAGCAGATTATCCCATCCACCTACAACATCTCCAGCATATTTTTGAATCAAGTATTTTAAAGGAACCCCTAATTCTTCTTCTACATTACATGGGTTGTTTACATTACCTGAGATACAAAATATTTTCGAACCAGTATTATTATCTTTTCCTAAATTACTAAACCAATCTGATCCTTTACTAAGGATAGTAGGAATAACAGCAATAGTTTCAACGTTATTTACAGTTGTAGGCATTCCATAAAGACCAACATTAGCAGGAAAAGGCGGCTTAAGTCTAGGTTGACCTTTTTTGCCTTCTAAACTCTCAATAAGTGCGGTTTCTTCCCCGCAAACATAAGCCCCAGATCCGTAGTGAATATAAATATCAAAATCAAATTTTGATCCGCAGGATCTTTTTCCAATTAATTTTTTTGAATAGGCCTCATCTATTGCTTTTTGAAGAATTTTTGCTTCATTATAAAACTCACCTCTAATGTAAATATAACATTTAGAGGCACCTATGGCGTAGCTCGCAATTAAACATCCTTCAAGGAGCTTGTGGGGTTCATTTCTTATAATATCTCTATCTTTACAAGTACCTGGTTCTCCTTCATCTGCGTTTATAACCAAGTAATGTTGTTTATCTCTAGTTTTAGGCATAAAATCCCACTTCATTCCAGTTGAAAAACCAGCACCACCACGACCACGTAATCCTGAATTTTTTACAATATCGATTATCTCTTGTGGGGCAAATTTTAAAAAATCTTTTGTAGATTTCCAATCACCTCTTTTTTTTGAATTTTCTAAGGAAGTGGAACTTTTTCCGTGTAAATTTGTAAATATTAAATTACTTTTTTTTATCATTATTTAACTCTTGTTTAAAGGTTCTGAACCCTTTCTCGAGGATTGAGGACCAATTTTATTTTTTTTATTTTCTTCAAAATTTTTAATTAACTGGTTAAAGGATTGCAAATCTAAATCTTCATAATAATTCTCATTTATCTTAACAACCGGAGCATTAACACAAGCACCTAAACATTCAACTTTGTTTAATGAAAACATATTATCAGGGGACATTTCTCCAAGTTTTATTCCTAATTTTTTTTTACATTCCTCTAAAATTTTATCTGATCCTCTCAGCATACATGGAGTTGTTGTACAAACTTCTATGTGAAATCTACCAACTGGTGATAGGTTATACATTGAATAAAATGTAGCAATCTCAAGTACCTTTATTTCTGGAACATTTAAATAATCAGAAATATATTCAATGGCTTTTTTAGGAACCCATCCATCATTTTGTTCTTGAGCTAATGATAAAAGAGGCATTATTGAGCTTTCTTTAAAGTTTTTTGGATATTTCTTTAAAATATTTTGCGCTTCAACCTTATTTTTTTTATCAAAAGAGAAGTCTTTTGGTTGTAAATGATTTTCTGCTATTTTACGAAAGTTATCCATATTATCTATCTATTTCACCAAAAACAATATCTAGGCTTCCAATAATAGCTACAAGATCTGAGAGCATATGGCCCTTGGATAAAAATTCAGTTGCTTGTAAAAGTGGAAAACCAGGAGCTCTTATTTTACATCTATAAGGTTTATTGGTACCATCTGAAATTAAATAAACTCCAAATTCTCCTTTTGGAGCTTCAACAGCAAAATAAGTCTCGCTTGCTGGAACATGGAAACCCTCTGTAAATAATTTAAAATGATTAATTAGAGACTCCATAGATGATTTCATTAAATTTCTTTTAGGAGGAACAATTCTAGGATCTTTTGATATACAGTCACCTTTGGGCATATTTTTTATACATTGGTTAATGATTAAAATTGATTGTCTCATTTCTTCAACTCTAACAAAGAATCTTTCAAAACAATCCCCGGTGCTTCCAGTAGGGATTTTAAAATTCATATCGTCATAACAATCATATGGTTGATTTTTTCTTAAATCCCAGTTTAAACCTGCAGCACGTAAACAAGGACCTGTAAAACCCCTTTCCAGTGCATCATCTATGTTTATTTTACCTATATCAACAGTCCTCAGTCTAAAAATTCTGTTAGTTTCTAGGAGTTTCTCTAAATCATCTATCTTTTTTGGAAATCTTTTACAAAAATTATCAATGTCTTCGATTAAACCATTAGGTAAGTCTCTATGAACTCCACCTGGTCTAAAATAAGCTGAATGTAGCCTAGATCCAGAAACTCTTTCATAAAACTCCATCAGAACTTCTCGTTCCTCGAATAGCCACAGAAAAGGTGTCATTGCTCCAACATCAAGTGCAAATGTCGTTAAATTTAATATATGATTCAAAATCCTGGTGATTTCAGAAAACAAGACCCTAATATATTGTCCTCTTATTGGAACATTTATGTCAAGTAATTTCTCAATAGCCAGTGAATATGCATGCTCTTGGCACATTGGCGAAACATAATCTAAACGATCAAAATAAGGTAAAGCTTGGATATATGTTTTGTTTTCAATTAACTTCTCAGTGCCTCTATGCAACAGTCCAATATGAGGGTCTGCTCTTTCAACTATTTCACCATCGAGTTCAAGAACCAATCTAAGCACACCATGCGCAGCAGGATGCTGGGGACCAAAATTCATTGTATAATTTGCTGTTTTAGTCATCTGAATTTTTTGATTTTTCATCACCAGGTAAATATTTACTCATACCTTCCCAAGGACTTAAATTATCGAAACTTCTATATTCTTGTTCCAATTTAACGGGCTCTGAAACAATTCTACTCATTTCATCATCATATCTAAATTGAACAAAACCTGTTAAAGGGAAATCTTTTCTGAGTGGATGACCTTCAAAATCATATTCAGTTAATATTCTTCTTAAATCATGATGACCTGAAAATTTTATACCAAATAAATCCCAAATTTCTCTTTCATACCAGTCTGCAGATGGAAAAATCTCAGTAATGGATGGAACAGAAATTTCTTCTGAGATTTTTGTTTTTACCTTGATCCTTAAATTTCTAGATATACTTAATAAGTTATATACAACTAAAAATCTATTTTCGTCATTAGGGAAATCAACTGCAGTTACATCAATCAATGTTTCCATACTTATTGATGGGTTGTCTTTTAAAAAAAGTATAAGTTTTGGTATATCATGTAATTTAGCATTAATATTTAATTCATTTTTCTCTATAGAAATGTCATATTCACAAAAGTTCATAATACTTTTTATGAGTTGTAACATTTCATTGATAAATTTTTTATCTGGATATTTCATTTCTAATTATTTTTTTATCTCTCATTATCTTTTTTTGAA
>MDTD01112048.1_pt1 | contig 24965 bp, 22 predicted proteins | sample 811221 | NCBI WGS metagenome assembly MDTD01 (sample SAMN05326646, study PRJNA326480) | marine metagenome | isolation source: seawater | place: Pacific Ocean: South West | collected 2011 | reverse complement strand
TATTTTGCGCCGGTTTTCGTTTCAATTTCAAACACAGCATCCGATGTGTGAGCCACGCGCTCAACAAACCCTGCTGGACCCCACCATGACAAACTCAGCACCCGATCAACCTCAAACTCATGCACCACAACAGGAGCGGGGGTGCGTTGACGGTGTCCTTTGGTCACCCACCCTTGCGGTGAAGGCTCAAGCATCCCTGAAACAATTCTTGTCTGACACGGTTCTGAGTGCCTCCAACCCATGGACACCTGATGACCATCCGAGGAGAGCAACAGCTCTGCATGGTCACTGGCGTCCGTCAGCAGAACCCCATTTGTACCATAATTGAGGTCTAGGGCATTGGTCGGACGGATGCCGATGTCATCCGCAAGGTGCCAGGGGATGTGCACGCTTGCTTTTTCCGGAAGAGAAATACGATCAAAAACGAAGAAGCATTCGTCCTCCAGCATCCACACTGCACGGCGTACATCGCCATCCTCTCGAGCGATACGAGCCGAAACAAGGCCGCTGGTGCGTGAGTTCTCCTCGTGTCCCTCTGCCATTTGTTTCGAATTTTTGCCGAAAAGTAGCGGGACGTTGTGCGCAGATTGGCTTACGATGTAGGAAAAACGGAATGGCTCGCCGTAGGCATACGAACCGCCTGAATCGACGACGATCTTCCGACCCCCGTGGATGAGTGTTGCATGCAGTGGGCTGAAATGCCCGTGAGAGGCACGGCTCGTCGGGTAAGAGAACGTGGCCACGTGTTCTCCGCGCTCCTCGCCACCTCGAAGGACTGCGAGGCCTGTCTGAGGGAAGTTGTAGGTCCCGTTTGGACGCACCGCCGTAGGTCGATGCATCGGTTTGATTTCAAAACCGTACGTGGTATCACCCAACGCAGGCACGCATCCTGCTGCTGTCGAAATCAAATGGATGAAGGATGTCATGCGATCCATCATTTCATTCAGCGGCCCACCATCGATTCCTTCGTCATGGGAAAGGACCTGTTGCAGAGGGACCAGTTCATCCAAAACAAATTGATGGTAAAAGAGGGACTGCTCGACTGAAAATCCAGAATCCGTATGGAGCATCGATTCCATCGAGGCCTGGAGGTACCGTTGCGTCAGATCCTCGTGTGGCGTACCGGCCATCACATCAGGGCACGCAATGCGTACGTTCACGAGCGATGCGATGTGAAAAATTGCATGATTTGTGGGGATCCAGTGTCCGTTTTCGAAAAATCCGTTCACGACGTCCACATGATGCGCAATGATTGGTTTCAACCAAGAACCATCCAGTCCGTGTTCCTCCGACAGCGTGAGCCAAAAACACAGGTTGGCCAAGCGGTTTGATGTCGCGTGATCATCCCAAGCCATCGTCTCTGGCTGCGTTCGAGCCTCATTGAAGCCCCACCAATCACGAATGATGTCCAATCCCCGGTGAAGGTCGTCCATGCATCCATTCATCTGTGCAGAATAGCGTATGGCATGCAACCAATCCAGACTATGAAGGTACAAACGCCATGACTTGGAAGAAATTGGGTCCATGGTCCAATCGATGCTAGACACGTCAAATCCAGTTGGCTTGAAGGCCTTGGTGATCTGAATTTTCCCGCTCTCGAGCAGATCAAGGGCGCCCTGTCGGTAATGGAATGACGTGGCATGGTTGGACATCCACAACCTGTTGGTAAGGCTCAGAGCCATGCCCCATCACCAAAGCGGCGCGAGTGGTATCACTCGGGGAGAGGTCCGAGGGTGAAGTCACCCTCTTCATTGAGGATGATGGGCTGCCCTTCCGTCCATTCGGGGCAGTGTTCAGCGACCCAGTTGCGGGTGGCCCATTCGCAAATGTCGTAGCCGCCAGAGAGGATTCCCGAGCGCTTGATGTAACCGACCTTGACGATGTCTTTGTCCTTCGAGAGCACGTTGCCAAGCTGTTGGCTGGTGGTGCCGTGACGCATGGTGCTGTTGATGTGTTCCAGGATTTCCGCGGTGTTGCGTGGGCGGTCGCCTAGGAACTTCTTGATCTTCTCTCGGATGCGGACGGTCTTCATGCTCTCAGTCTCCACGGCCCCGGTCATCCGAGGCCTTGGCTCACAGGGACGCGGACGCCTATATCATATTAGCGACTGAAGTGGTTCCATTGTTACACGGAACTACGCATTCTGATGGACGAAAGGGAGGTCTCTCCGTTCAAAAATGCACGACCCGATGGTTCTCCATTGGAAATATGTAACATCTTGTAACAAAATCAGGAGTTAGAGGTTGTCTTCATTAATCACCCCCTAGTCTCAGGGATTGGAGCAGACACATGGCAACTTCACGCATCCGCAGCGGGTATCAACGCAGGATCCTCGACGAACTGCTCGATGGGCCTGCAACCGTGACGGCGCTCGCGGCACGGTTGAGCCTCGCAACGTCGCACACGTCCTCCACCCTCCGCACCTTGCGGCAGCAAGGACTCGTCACGCGCGATGAGCGTGAGGGTGTACGTGGAGCACCCCACCACCTCAGCCCCCAGGGGCTGATTCGCCTGCAAGAGGACGCCCTTGAGCGCCTGCGGGACGCCACGAGGGCATCGCGACCAGAAGGGACCAACGTCCTCTTGACGCGCGATGGGCCTCTGGTGGTGCTTGCTTACGGAGAACGCATCCCTTCAGACCTGATTTGGTTGCCTCCACGCCGCTTGAGCGTCGAGGGGGCGCCACTGCTGTCTTCCAGTGGAAACGCACGGGGGGGCGCGTGGTGTGCGGTGCGTAGCGCACCGCAGTGGTTCGACCTGGACACCTTGGAGCCATGTGACCCGCCACCCCCAGAAATGCCCCTCAGCGACATTCGCACATGGACACAAGATGGGCGGAAGTTGGCTTTGGTTCGAGCCCGGGTGATGAGCGGGCAAGACCGATGGACGATGCCGCCAGGGACATGGTTCGAGACCGAAGGAGCAGACGAGAGCCCACCTGCGGCCCTGAACCGAAGTGGAGTGGACCTTGGCACGGTCCAAGGCACGGAGGTGCCTTGCAGGCCTTCAACACCCATCCTTGGGCAGGTTGGCGAGGCCTGGCGGCGTGAATCGTTGCTGGGTGGACAAAAAGGCCTGATCGTTCTACGGTCCTCCCGCCCAGACGCAATTGCAGAGCGCCCAGTGTCCCTGCTCCATCTTTGGATGCGCCACAGGCACCCGCGTTTGCGAGGCGCCGAATTGGACCGCCGGACACAGAGGTTGCTCGAACGCCTGCGGGGCGACCGTCGCGGACGTCCGAGTGCTGTGGCTCACGCTGCGCTGGCGGCTTTTGGACCGAGCACGTGGGTCGAACACGAGACCACCTTCCACGAACTGGCCCGATCCAACGAAGAAGGGGCACGCGCGATCTGGGAATGGGCGCTTGAACATGCGAAGGGGGCCGTCCAGGGCGAATGGACCCTTGGCGCCACCCACAAGAAACTCCTCAAACGGGTTATCGCGGACGGGCGATGCCAGCTTCTGCTCGCCGGTGATGCGCGCTTGCGTGAGCACAAACAAGGCACGTGGCTGGTGGACATCAAGGGCGAACGCTGGGTTCACCTGAACGAAGTCACGCGGCTCCGACTGACCAGAGATCATCAGCAGTCTCCAAGTCAAGCAATGTGGCAACAGCCCATACCGGCCTCGGCTGCCTCGTTGTTGGCACATGAACGCGCAGCAGTCGACGAGACTACTGCACGAAACACGACGGCCATGGAGCGAGAACTGAGACGCGCGCTTTCGACGTGGCCTGATGGAGACGACAATCTCGCAGACACGCTTGAGCACGAACACCCGCTTGCAGCATGGATTGCGTCAAGCGAGAAGGAACGCGGACGCCGGTGGCGCCGCATCGGTGATCGTGTCCCGGACGCATGGGTGGGCTTACACGCCCCACAGAATGCCTCGGATGAATGGCTGAGCGAGGCTGCGAATCGAGCAGCGTTTGAGGAACGGGAAGCGTACGCGCTGGAACTCGCCCGTCGCTACGAACAGCAACCACGCCCTCGTCCCACAGCGCCTCTGCTTCAGCCTGTTGCGAGCACAGCGCGGTTGTTGACCTTGCGTGAAGGGCAGGTCCCTGACGCCTCCGACGTGACCACATGGACCGCCGACCCCTTGCATTTTTCAGCCGTGCTTCCAAGGGTATGGGATGCCCTCGAACCTACGCCAACGGGCCTCACCAACGCACCACTGCTGACGTGGCATACATGGATCACTGCACCAAACGCACCCCCAAACATCGACGCCATCATCAGGAGGTGTGAGGACCTCCCGTGCGAATGGTGGGCGCCTTGGTTACCGGAGTGGCTCCCCTACCTGCTTGCTTCGGCACGCGGGCGACGATGGTTGTCGGACTGCAACATCGTGTGGCCCGTGGTGGTCGCCGCCATGGACAGCGATGGCCCTCCGGGCCTCGCTCCGCCAACACCAGCCTTGAGTTTCGAAGGGCGTGACCTTTCAGACGTGCATCTGGTCGAAGAAAGACAGAGCACAGCGGCCCTCTTTGATGTGGCTGAGGGCGTCATGGCCGCACAAGAAGGGCGACCAACGCCGGTTGGCCGAACCCACCCAGAGGCATGTTGGCTGGTCTCGCCCCCACACACATGGCCGACGTTCGTCGGTTTAGGCCTTCCAGACGGGCCTGTAGGGATGGCGTTGAGCAAGCGACGTCTTGATAGGTGAACCGTCAGAGGACAAATCGCCACACCTGCAACATCGGGCCGAGCCACTGTGCAAACAGGCGATGACGTTCGATACCAAGGCCGTGGCCCGCTTCGAAGACCGCTGTGACCCTCGGGGATGATCAGCGGAGCAACAGCGGTACCGTGATCGGACATGGGTCCTCGGACGACGAACGGATGACTCCGAGCCAACCAACCGATTGCACAGACAACCCCTGCACATGGGTCAGGCCCCGGAGCTGTGAGGTGATGATGCGGGCCGTTCGTGCGGGGGGACAGACCCCCCCTTTCTCACTGGGTGCCGCCGATGCCCTGAAGGGCTCTGCGGCGCGCCTCGATGCATGACCTCCAACGGAGGGCACACCCGATGCCTCCTTGGTGGAACCTTCGACCGATTGCACCACGGCCACGAAGACCTCTTGCGTGCGGGATTGGAAGCTGCTTCCCATTTGGAGGTGCACGTGACCACAGACAGCATGGCCTTCGCCAAGGACCACCGCATCCAATCGATGGAGGACCGCATGGCCGCCGTTGAGGCAGCACTGCGGAGCGTACGGGAAACGGGGTGGAGCTTGCACATGCTGGAGGACGCCTTCGGGCCCGCGCCGACGCACACCACCGCCGATGCGTTGGTGGTCAGTCCCGAAACCCGAACAGGGGGAGAGGCCATCAATCGAAAGCGCAGTGAATCAGGACTTGCGCCCCTCGTGCTCATCGAAGTTCCCCATCGACGAAACGCCGCGGGAACCATTCTTTCCTCGACCGCCATTCGAAACGGGAGCATGGACGTCACCGGTGAAGCGTGGATCAACCCGTCGTGGCGCACCCATGTCATGGCGATGAGCCCGGATGCAGAAGCGCATCTGAAAACCCCATCTGGAACGCCATACAAGGGGCCGGAGGCAACACCTGAAGTGGCCATGGCCGCTGTCTTGGACGACCTGACCTCGCTGGATGGCCCCCTCATCGCCGTAGGGGACGTGACCGCTCGGGTCATGCTCGAACTTGACATGGTGCCGGACCTGGCCCTTATTGACGGCCAAACGAAACGGATGGCCCTGAACGAGGACGAAACCGTCGACACGTCTCACTTCCCGGTACGAATGACGGCGTCCTCACCAGCGGGTGTCCTGACCCCGAACTTGCTCGAGCAACTTGAACGGGCCCTCCATGCGGAGGAAGCGTGCGTGATGACGGTGGACGGAGAGGAGGACATGGCGCCGTTGTACCTGCACTTGCTTGCCCCGTTGGGGACCGTCATCGTGTTTGGCATGCCGGGCTGGGGCCTGATGGTGCAGCGCACCACCCTTGCGATGAAGGCGCGGTGCAGAACCATTCTCAACGCCTTTGAGGTGAAGTGATGGGCGAGGATGCACCGCTTGTCACGATCACCGTTTGCGTACGCAACGGTGCGGATTGGGTCGAAGGGTGCATGCAATCCCTGCTGGAGCAAACGTGGCGGCCTTTGGAAATCGTCGCCGTCGACGACGGTTCGTCCGACGGTTCTGACGAACGCCTTCAGGCCTTTCATGACCCTGACGGAGAGGTCCCCGTGCGCGTTCTTCGACGCCCAGCCGAAGGCTTAGCGGCCGCCCGAAACGCTGCTGCTCGAGCAGCAAGAGGAACCTGGATCGCCATCACAGACATCGACGTTCGGCCCATGCCGGACTGGATTGAGGCACTGATGGCCGCGAGAAATGGTCTCGAAAACGAAGACGTCATGGCCGTCACAGGCCGCACCATATTCGAAGAGGGGGACGATCTTGTCTCTCGATTGCGCTCCATCGAAATTGAACGGAAGTACCGAAGCCGTCCGCGGCGAACGAGCCTCGCCAACGGACCATGTTCCATGTTCAGGGCGGACGCCCTGCTCGAGGTAGGTGGTTTCGAACCCGCCTGGTACCACGCCGAAGACATGGAGGTCAGCCTCAACATGGTCGCCGCAGGAGGTACCATCGTTTACACACCTGAAGCCATGGTGCGCCACGTCCCCGAGGAAGGGCGTCAGCGCTTTGCCGCCAAGCGGCGCAGGGATGCCCGCGCCCATGTTCGTATCGCGCGTCGATGGCCACGACGGGCCAGGAAGGGCATGCGGTTCGATTTTCTTGGCACACCGCTTCTGGTCTTGGCCATGATGCCGCTCCGATTGGCGACGTGGGCGTGTTTCATTGCTGCAATTGGCCCGGCCGTGTTGTGGTGGACGCAGAACGGCACAGGCGGCACTGACGGCATTCTACCGCCTGACCCTGCGGCATCATTCGCCATCGCCTCCACCTTCTGGGTGGGCGCAGTGCTCCTTGCGGAAGCGACCATGTGGTTCAGCGCCCTTGGTGCCGTCACGCGGGAAGTCCTGTCGGACGTGCGACGCCGGAAGCGGCTCACATGGTTGATCTCGCGCGAGTCCTTCGCGCTCAGGATGCTGCTGTTGAGTTGGTCTTGGGCGCTGTGGGGTGGGCTGATGCTCGGAGGGTGGGATGCGGTCACCGGCCGGAACGGCCACCGGCGTCGCTGATCACGCTTCGGATTCGCTCATCGCGAGGGCACGCAAGGCAAATCCGAAGGCCACGAGCACCGCGCTGACCGCGTACACGCCGGGGTCAAACCAGTTGGTGTGCATGATGCCACGAACCACGTAGAAGACGAGCCCAATCAAAAGGCACCAAGCCCCCACGGTGTGGCTCAAGCCATCGGAGGCCGAACCAAGGGCGCGCCAGGTGGAGTTGTCCACGAGGCTGCGGAAGAACCCAGCAACGCTCCCGTCTTCGTTGGCGATGGACCGGAAGCCGAGGGCGACAAGGCCGCCGCAGAGGGCGATGAACACAGCATCGCTGGCGACGAAGGCAGGCGCGGTGGCGTGGGCTTCGAAGGCTTCGTTCAGTCGACCCATGCTGAGCACGCCAGCCCACGAGATGCGTTGGGTGGGATGTGCCATGCCGAGGAGGTTGAGCAGAGCAAGGAGGAGGCCCCAAGCTCCGAGGCCGACGAACCAACGGGCGGTCGAGGAGGAAGGTTCGATGACCATCTGGACCAGGCCGCGGCCTTCGCTGGACGTCTCGGTCATGTCGCTCGCCACCTGCCCTCTTGTTATAACGGCGTCGCAGTCAACGACGTGGCTCACAGCCTGCTCTGATGACGGTACTTCGAAGAGAAGATGGGTTCCAAATCGGGCTCAGAAGCTTGGATGATGGCCGCGGCATCGACGTTGGGAGGGAGGCTCGAGTGAATCTCCTTCGTTCGCCCGTAGCGACCGCGGCTGACGGTTCGGGCGGTGATCAGTCCAAGCATGTCGAGGTTTGAGATGAGCATGGACACCCGGCGGGCGGTGAGGGGTGTTTTGCCCACGTGGTGGCACGCTTGGTCGTAGACGTCGTACACTTCACCGGTCTGCACACCTCGTGCCCCCGTGCGCTCGGTGAGGAGTACAGCGGAGAGGACGAGTTTCTGTTGCGTCGGCAGCGAGTGAACAACAGGCGTGATCTGGTCGGCTTCAATCTGAGATTGTGCCGTGCGGACGTGGCGGATGGCCACCGTGTTGGTGCCTTCGTGCTCCGCCTTTTCCGCCGAGACGCGAAGCAGGTCCAAAGCGCACCGGGCATCGCCGTGCTCTTGCGCAGCGAGGGCGGCGCAGAGGCCAATCACGCCGTCTTCCAAGGCCTCCGGGTGGAGGGCGCTCGAGGAGCGCTGAACGAGGATGTCACGCAGTTGGTCCGCATCATAGGGGTTGAACACAACGTCCTGCTGACCAAGACGAGACCGGACACGCGGGTCAAGGAAGTCGGTGAACTTCAGGTCGTTCGAGATGCCGATGACACAGCATCGGGCCGAATTTAGGGAACTGTTGAGGTTCGTGAGGTTGTAGAGGAGGTCGTCGCCTGCTTTGCGAACGAGGTGGTCGATCTCGTCGAGGACGAGGATGTAGACGCCCGCTCGCTTTTCCATGCGACGGACGAGCTCGCCAAGCACCCGGTCGGTGGGCCAGCCCGTGAAAGGAATCTCATCCACCTCATGGGCCTCGAGCATGGAGTTTCCGAGGTGCGTCAAGACGCGGTATTGGGTGTCGATTTGTCGGCAGTTGACGGTGATGGCAAACACGTCGCGATCGATTTGTCGTCCCTTCTCGACGAGCTGATTGCAGACAAAGGAGGTCACGGCCGTCTTTCCGGCCCCGGTCACACCGTACAGGATCATGTTGGAGGGAATTTGCCCGTTGAGCGCTTCAACGAGGTTGAAGGTCAGTTGCTCAATCTCCCTGTCCCTGTGGGGCAAAGTGGTGGGCTGATGGCTGTGACGAAGGTGCTCCTTGTTGCGGAACAACGTGGCCCTGCCAAGGGCCTTGTCGAAGATGTTCCCACTCATTGGGGGCACCCCTTCATAGCGTGTCCCCCGGGAATCGCGGAGGCCACGCACAGCATGTCTCGCGTGAGTCCGAGTCCCCCTCATAAGCCTGCCCACCGGGAGGAAAATGAAACCACCATCGGCCCATCTTTTGGCCGTTTATATGCCCCCAATTGGAGGGTCTCATGCCATCGGGTTTTGGGCGGAATCTTTCAGATGAGCGACCCACGTTCCGCCCGTCCACGACCATGCCTCACCGTCGCGCGCGAGGTGGACGTTGCTCGGCATGTCGGGAATTGGTGCAGAGACGATGTCAGGCCCCGGCCCCTCATCGTCGGCGAAGGTGTGGGTGATGACGAACCTGACCGCAGGATGGCGGTTGGCCAGTGCAACGACATCCTTCGGGGTATGATGGTGGTCGGTGTCGACCCAATCGGGCACGCCCATCTCGACCACGGCCAAGCCGACACCCCCGATTTCCGACTCGAGTGTGTCGCACGGTCCGCTGTCCCCGCTGTGCAACCATTCAGCCCCGTCATCATGCACGAAACGGTAGCCGTGTGGATCAACAGCATCGTCATGGTGAACCTCGAAGCGGGCATACGACCACCCCCCTTCGAGCCTCCCTTCTGTGGCCTCCACAACCTCAACCGCGTCCAGCATGGGCTCGAGGCTGCCTGGGTAGGCAAGGTTGCACAAGTGCCGAACGCGGTCGAAGGCCCCTGGGGCGCACACGATACGCAGCGGAAGAGCACCCTCACGGTCCGAGATGTACTTCCGCTCAAGGAGCAGGAACGGCAAACCGAACACATGGTCTCCATGAAGGTGAGTGATTAGGATTGTGCGGAGCTCAGCAGGCGAACGGCCCGCACGGCGCAGGGCGATGAGGGCCGTGGGTGACGCATCGATCAGGTGCCGCCCGTCCAACAGCGCCATCGAATGGAGGCGCCCTCTTGGAAGGAAGGCGTTCCCGGTCCCAAGCAGCTCAACGCGTGGGTCCATGTGACCACCGAGAACGCGATGCCCACATGGACCCATCGGCGAGGTCGAGGTCGGCGTTTGACAAGGATGATAAGGACCCTTTCCGAGGCGGAACCGACGCTTGCGTCGGTGAGTCAGATGAGCGAAACATGGTCGCTGAAGAACCCCTACCCGTCGAAGATTGTGGACAACTACATTCTCAACGGAGAAGGCTCGCGCAAAGAAACACGTCACATCGCCTTTGAACTCGGCGACTCGGGGATGACCTACAGGGCAGGGGATGCACTTGGCGTCATCGCGGAGAACCCCCCACACATCGTCGACGAGATGATCGAGCTGCAGGGTTGGGACCCAGAGCACCCCGTGACCACCCACGCCGGCGAGCGCACGCTTCGTGACGCGCTCAAGAAGGACTACGAAGTCCACATGGCGAGCTCAAACTTTGTCTCCGATTTGCTGGAACGCGTCAAGCCGAGCGGGCTCCGCGTCAGTTTGTCCTTCGTCCAGCGCGAGCGGTCCGGGCCTGAGCCCGACGCACCTGCCGCCAGCAAGCCGCGAGAGGACCCGCGCTCGCGCGTTGAGACCATCAACGCCTCCAAGGAATCGATTGCGGATTACCTCTGGACGCGTGATTACGTGGACATCATGCGCGAATTCGACCTCAAGTACAGCCCCGAAGAATTCCTCGCGCTCGCTGGAAAGGTCAAGCCTCGCCTCTACAGCATCTCGTCGTCACCCGACGCACATCCAGGACTGGTCGAACTCACCGTGGGCATCGTCCGTTTCGAGTACCACGGACGCAAGCGAGGCGGTCTGTGCACGCTGTACATGGCCGATGAAATCGACACCAGCGGCGCACCGATCAACGTCTTCATGTCCCCGACCAAGAGTTTCCTCCTCCCTGACAACGGTGATGTTGACATCATCATGGTTGGGCCCGGCACCGGCATTGCGCCCTTCCGTGCCTTCATGGAACAGCGTGTTCACGACAAGTCGAAGGGCCGAAACTGGCTTTTCTTTGGCGACCAATCGCAACACACCGAGTACTACTACAAGGAACAGATCGAAGGCTGGATGGACAGCGGCGACCTCTACAGGTTCACGACGGCTTGGTCCCGTGACCAAGAAGAGAAGATCTACGTTCAGCACCGGCTCAAAGAGCACGGCGCAGAAATTTGGGAATGGTTCGACAACGGCGCGTACTTCTACATCTGTGGCGACAAGTCCCGCATGGCCAAAGACGTGCACCGCGCGCTCATCGAGATCGCGATGGAACACGGCGGCATGTCCGAAGCGGACGCCACCCATTTCATCGAGAAGACGATGATGAAGGACGAGAAGCGCTACCTCCGCGACGTTTACTGATCGTCAGAAGGAACCGGCCGGACCAACACGTGGATGCCTCTGGCCCTCGCTGCTTCCACCATGCGATGGGTCCACACCGACAATGGTCCCGGGCAAGCCAACACGTGGGTTGCATAGCCCAACAGGGTATCCACCAACTCCGGTGAGGCCTCTGAGCGACCCGTGTCTTCAACACCTGTACGCGGGGCCTCCCAGGCCTCCTCAAACGCGGCAAAGTGGATCTTGTTGTTCGTGGCCCACCGCTCCGCTAAAGCATCGATTCCCGAGGCTCCGCCGCAGATGATGACGTCCGGCCAGCAGTTGTACTCAATCCACGTCTCGAGTTCAGATTCCAACCACCCATAGTCGTAAAATCTGCTGTCCCCACAAATGATCAGATTCGTCACCACGCCGTCGTTGTTCAGGTCTCGCCCTGCAATTTCCTCGGCCCTCGCTCGCCCTCGTCCCAACTCACCCTCGCTCATGTTGGCCCATCCACGTCAGCCGGTATCGCTGTTTCGGTCCCATGATTCGCATGTTGCGGGCCCCAAGAACGTGGGCCAACGACCGTGTGCATCATAGACGGTATGTTCCTCCCATGGCCCATGGCCTTCAAGCGGGTGCTCATTGCCAACCGCGGCGAGATTGCGCTGCGCATCCTCCGAACCCTACGCGACCTCGGCATTGAAGCGGCCATCATCCACGGCCGCGAAGACCGCTTGTCGCTGCCCGTCCGACTTGCAGACGTGGCGCATGAAATCGTCCGAACCAACCCCCTTGACAGTTACCTCGACATCGAGGCTGTCGTGCAGGCGGCGAAGGACCTCGAATGCGATGCGGTCCATCCTGGGTACGGTTTCCTGGCCGAGAACGCCGCCTTCGTCCATCGCTTGGAAGAAGAGGGCATCACCTTCATTGGACCGGCAGCGGAGGTCATCACCCTGCTCGGAGACAAGATCGAGGCGCGCGCCGCCATGGAGGCGGCGGGCCTTCCCACCGCCAAAGGCAGCAGCGAGCCCATCAGCGAAGCCAGCGTGGCCGCGGCCCTTGCCGACGACATCGGATATCCGGTCATCATCAAGGCGGCCGCAGGCGGCGGCGGCATCGGGATGCAGATCGTCAACGCTGCCGACGAATTCGAAGGCGCGCTTCGCTTGTGCCAGAGCCGCGCGAAATCAGCCTTTGGCGACGACCGCGTCTTCGTGGAGAAGTACATCCAGGGCGCCCAGCACGTCGAATTCCAGGTGCTGGCCGACGGCGAGAAGGCCATCCACTTCGGCGAGCGCTTCTGCTCCATTCAGCGCCGCCACCAGAAATTGGTCGAAGAAGGCCCTTGGTTGACCGATGAGAAGCGCGCCGAAATCGGAGCGCTGGTGTGCGCCGGAGCAGAATCTGTGGGCTACAAAGGCTTGGCGACCTTCGAATTCCTGCGCGACGCCAACGGGGACTTCTACTTCCTCGAAGTCAACCCACGCGTTCAGGTCGAGCACACGGTCACTGAACTGATCACGGGATACAACTTGGTCGAACTCGGCATCCGTGTGGCCCAAGGCGAAGCCCTGCCGCTGGCGCAAGAGGACATCACGTGGCGCGGCCACGCCATTCAGTGCCGCCTCAACGCTGAGGATCCGAAGCAATTCATTCCCTCCCCAGGCCGACTCTGGGACTGTCACTTCCCCTCTGGATTTGGCATCCGCTGCGACACTCACGCACATCCAGGCTACGAAATGCCGGGATGTTTCGATTCCTTGCTGGCCAAACTCCTGACCTGGGGCCACGACCGTGAAGACGCGGTCCGCCGCATGCGAACGGCCTTGGACGAGACCGTCATCACCGGGGTGGAGCACCTCATCCCGCTGCACCGCCGCATCATGGATGAAGAGGACTTCATCGCCCGGGACATCACCATCCGATACATCGAGGAGCACCCCGACCTGCTTGGCTGAGCGCGTGGCGCCAACGGCAGCCTTAACCGAACATGTTCGGGTTCCACTGCATGGGCAACCACCGGCTCCGCATCGAAGTTCGGCTTCCTGACGGGCACTGGGCGGGCGACGTCACGCGTGCAAACCCCACCGAAGTGCTTCGCATTGAGAAACACATGCCGCTGGGGCGTGGACGTGGAACAGCTAGAATTTCTGGCGGCCCATCGCTGTACACCTCCATCGATGCTCACCCGAAGATCGAAGCCTTGCGGGAGCTGGACCAGCGGCACCCATCGGTGGACATCAGCGCGGGGGGAGGGGGATTCCTTCGACCGCTGATCGACGTTGGCGTGATTCCCAACACCCCCTTCGAAGTTCGGGACGGCTGGGTGGAGTGGACCATCGAATGCACCCAAATCAAAGCGAAGAACCTGATTCAGCGCTTCCGCGAGGACGGGTTGCCTCACCGTTTGCTTTCCACGCGGAGCAGCAGCACGGAATTGCTGACCCCCAAACAGCGGCAGGTGTTCGAACTGGCCTTGCGCGAGGGGTACTACGACGTGCCACGCCGCACCAGCATCACCGAAATGGCACGTCTCCTCGGCGTGGCCAAGTCGACGCTGTCGGCTCAGATGCACAGGATGGAAGCGGCCGTCATGAGCACCTTCGCGGAAGAGATACGCAAGCAGCGGTGAGCCCACCGAACATGTCCATACGAACATGTTCGCCATGACCCCAAGGGAGACCCCGCCTTCCAAAGGCCATGGACAACCTACCGGAGACGTGGGACGACTGGATTGCAAACTTCGAAGACTGGCAAGACCGCGTTGGTTTTGAGCGCGCGTGGCTCGGTGACTTCAACCTCGACGTGCTTTTTGATTGGGACCGCGCAGGCGACGTCATCGAATTCGGTGACTTGGCCGGCCGCCCCAAGTGGGAACGCGCCATGCAGGTGCCCCAGCAGAACATGCGTGACGCGATGATCACCATGATCACCGTTCAAGGCGACACCGAATTCGCCTCCGTCGAACAACAGCGCCACCTCTTGGCCAGTGCTCCCACCGAGTACGACCGCTACGCCGCGGCCCGCATCATGGCCGAGGAACAGCGCCACGGTTGGCAGATGGCCTACCTCCTCATGACCTACTTCGGTCAGCAAGGACGCCGCGAGGCGCAGAAGCTCCTTGAGCGCAACGCCCAGGACGGCGACCGCCTGCTTGGTGCCTTCAACCGCCCCATGCCGCACTGGCTCGACTTCTTCTGCTACACGATGTTTGTCGACCGCGACGGCAAGTTCCAACTCGGCATGCTGTCCACGTCCGGCTTCAAACCCCTCGCGGCCTCCATGGGCCCGATGCTGAAGGAGGAATCTTTCCACCTCGGCACCGGATCCAACGGCCTGCGCCGCATCATCACCGCTGGCGTGGTGCCTTTGGACATGCTCCAGCGCTACATCAACAAGTGGGTCTCCACGGCACACGACCTCTTCGGCGTGGACGAGTCGTCGTCCGCTGAGTGGGCGTACGTTTGGGGCATCAAGGGCCGCTGGGACGAGCGCAAGAAGCAGGAAGCGGGTGTGCCCCTCGACCGCGACCACCTCAACGAAGAGGCACGTGGCCACTACCATCAGGAGATCGTGGACGCGGTCAAGGCCCTGTGCGGCTACCTCCCAGAGGGGGCTGCGAACCTGTACGTGCCCCACGAGAACTTCAACCGCGACATCGGCGCCTTCGCCAAGGGCCGCTACACGGTCGAAGGCACGCTCTTCGAGGGCGACGATGCAGCATGGGAGGCCTACATCCGCTCCGTCCTCCCCACGGCCGAGGACGAGGCCGCTCTGCCCGACATTTTCGAGCAGCAGTGGATCAGCGAGAAGCCCCTCTCCGCACGCCAGCGTGCGACGGGCATCGGCGCGTCCGCCTGAAACATCACCAAGGTGGAATCACGATGATTCCGGTCGAGCTCTACGGCGTCAACGCCGAACGCTGCGAGCGCCTCTATGAGGCGCTGCCAGCCTTGGTGGACGACATGAAGGACGACACCGCCTACGGCGAAGTCCTCTATGCTGCTGAAGAAAGCAACATCCTGAACACCGTCGAGCGCGCAGACGCGTGGGCTGACGCAACACCCTTTGCTTGGCCGGACGACGTCGCGATGGAGGTTGAAATGGCCCTGCGCAGCGCGCGCTACCCGGACGTGGGGCTCTTCGAGCACCTCATGACCCTGGACGGCGTGGATGCGGTTCGCATCTCCCGGTGGGCTCACTTCGTGGCACGCGTGTATCCCATCTACAGCGCCGAGGCCTGCGAGGCGCTGGAAGACATGGGGCTCTCCACGCCGTTCCGCCCCGACGACATCGCATCGTACGGGGTCTACGTTTCCCGCATCGAGGGGCTAAAGAAGCACGCTCCCGCCGCCGGGCTGCCGGAGATTGGGCTTCCACGGGCCCGCGTTCTCCAGCTTGGCCTGGAGCGCTTCGAATGAACAACCTCGGTTTGCACGTCAAGCTCTGGCTCGTCGCTGCCTTCTGGGGCGTTGCCTGGACCGCCGGTCGCGTCGTGGCCACCGAGATGAACGACTGGCCGGTGTTCGGCGCATGGCTGCGCTACCTCATCGCCGTCCCCACCTTCCTCGTCTGGCTGAAGGTGTCCGAAGGCTGGTCCATCCCGACGTGGCCGCAGTGGCGGCGTCTCTTCTGGATCGGGGCCTTCTCCACCTTCCTCTACCAAGTGCTGTTCATGTACGGCATGGGGTGGACAGCGGCAGGGGATGCTTCGCTGGTGATCACCCTGAATCCCCTCTTCACGAGCACCTTGGCGGTGCTCGTGCTTGGCCACGCGATGACCAAAGAACTCGCCGGAGGCGTGACCCTCGGCCTCATGGGCATCGTCGTCCTCTTTGTGGCCTCACCGAACGTGGACCTGCCCGTGGCTGAGCGGTGGTTGGGCAACGCCTTCATCGCGGCTTCCGCGCTGGCGTGGGCGACCGCCAGCCTGCTGATGCGCCGAGCGATGGACGTCGAAGAAACCGAGAACGATGGCCCGATGAGTCCGCTGCACATCACGGTGTGGTCCTCAGCCGTCGGGCTGCTGTTTTTGACGCCCTGGTCTGGGTTTGAGGTGGCCAACAACGGTTGGCCGGTGGTCGACCTGTGGAGCCTCGTGTCGATCGTCTTCCTCGCGCTGCTGTCCACCGTGGTGGCCTACGTCTGGTTTGCTGAGGGCGTCAAACGCATCGGGCCAAGTCGGACGTCGACCTACATCTACCTCGTTCCAATCTTTGGCATCCTGAGCGGCTACCTGCTGCTCGGCGAGCAGCTTGGTTGGAGCTTGGTCCTTGCGCTGGTGCTCATCCTGAGTGGTGTCAGCCTCGCCCAGCGGGCAACGAAGGCCTGATGGGGCGTCGCATGACCCGAGAGGGCATGGAGATCTCCACCGTCGCCGTCATCGGAGCCGGAACCATGGGCGCCGGCATCGCGCAAGTGTGCGCCCAAGCAGGGTGGCGCACTCACCTGCATGACGCCCACCCCGACGGCCTTGCTGCAGGCATGGAGCGCATCAGCGCGTTTTGGGACAAGGGCATCGCCCGTGGCAAGACCACGGAGGAACAGAAGGCGGCATGGTCTGCCCACCTGCATGCGGTCAGCGACCTCGGCGCGGCCGTCGCCACAGCCGATCTCGTCGTCGAGGCGGTGCCGGAAATCATGGACCTGAAGCAATCCATCTTCCAGCAGGTCGAAGCCTTGGCGCGGCCCGAGGCCGTGTTGGGCACCAACACCTCGAGCCTCTCCATCGGCACCATTGCATCGGTGCTGAAGCATCCAGAACGGCTCATCGGGATGCATTTCTTCAATCCCGTCCCCATCATGTCCCTGCTCGAGGTCGTGAAGCATGAGGGCACCAGCGAATCCACGGTCGCGCTGGCCTTGGACGCCGGCGCAGCCATGGGCAAGACGGCCATCCTCGTCAACGACGTGCCTGGATTCGCCACCAGCCGCCTTGGGGTGGTCTTGGGCAACGAAGCGATCCGCATGTTGGCCGATGGCGTGGCCAGCGCGAAGGACATCGACACCGCGATGACGCTGGGCTACCGTCATCCGATGGGACCGCTCGCCCTGACCGACCTGGTCGGTCTTGACGTGCGCCGTGACATTTTGCTGAACCTGCAGGCCTCCTTCAACGACGACGCCTATGCGCCGCATCCCTTGCTTGAGGCCCTCGTGGCCGAAGGCCGGCTCGGCAAGAAAACGGGCAAGGGCATCTACGATTGGTCCAGCGGCTCGCCAGAGCCTTGCGACCTGCCCGACGTGAAGTGATGGCGGTACCGCTTAGTCCGATTTTGGACGGCGCCGGGCAAGGAAACCGGCCACGCCTTCCTCGAAGGCCTGCGTCGTGCCGGCCGCTTCGATGAGCGTGCGCTCGTGATCAAGATGGCTGGCAAGGTCGTTGTCGGTCTCCACGTGAAGGAGGTGCTTGGTGGCTTCACGGACGTGCTCGCTCCAGCCGCTCCATGCGACCGCAACGCCCACCGCCGTGTCGATCAGGCTCTCGGCCGGGACGAGGTAATCCACCGCGCCGTGCTCATGAGCTTCCTTGGCCGACCAGATCGTGTTGTCGAAGAAGAAGCGGCGGGCCACTTGCGTGCCGACCAAACGCGGCAAGAGCCACGTCGAACCACCGTCCGGCGAGAGGCCCATGCCGGCATAGGACGCGGCAAAGCGCGCCTCGGTGGACGCCACGCGTGCGTCGCACGCCAAGGCGAGGCCGAGGCCTCCGCCCGCGGCAGCACCGTTGATGGCGGCCACGCAGATGGTGGACGAGGTCCGCATGCGCAGCAAGAGCGGATGGAGGTGGCCGGTCAAATCGCGAATCAGTGCAGGCGCTTCACCTGCTTCGATGGAAGCGGCGAACGCATCGATGTCTGCGCCGGCAGAGAAGAAGCGACCCTCTCCGGTGATGACCAGGGCGTGGACCTCGGTGTCGTTCAACACCTCGTCAATCGCCTTGGCGATGACGGGCATGGAATCTCGGGAGAAGGAGGCGCTTGCGGCGGCTCCGGTCAGACGAAGCATCACAACGCCGGGTTGTGGGGACGTACGCTCGACGGTCATTCACTCACCTCAAATCTTCACGTTGACGTTCTTGACGCGCGTGTAGAAGCGGAGGGCGTCAAGGCTCTGCTCCACACCGATACCCGACATCTTCCAACCGGTGAAGGCCGTTTGTGGGAAGGTGATGGGATACTCGTTGATGCTGACCATGCCGCACTGCAGGTCGCGGGCAAGACGGTGCGCGCGGCCCAGGTGCTGGGTCCAGACGCCGTTGAGGAGGCCGAATTCCGTGGCGTTGGCCAGTCGGAGGGCTTCCGATTCTTCGGAGAAGGTGGTCACGGCGAGCACGGGCCCGAACAATTCCTCGGTGAAGAGGAGGTTGTCCTCGGTCACGCCAGTCACCACGGTGGGTTGCATGAAGGCACCATCAGGATGGTCGTCGGTCATGGCGGCGCCGCCAAGCACCACTTTGCCGCCCATGGCGAGGCCGGCGTTGAGCTTCTCGAGCACCTCGTCGCGGTGGGAGGTGTGCACCAGCGAGCCCATGCGCACGCCTTCGGAGAGGCCGGGGCCGACCGGCCACTTGCCGATCTCGGCGACGATGGCCTCGACGAGATCGTCGTGGACGTCCTCGTGCACGATGAGACGGGAGCCGGCCCAACACATCTGGCCGGCATTCATGAAGATGCCAAAGCACACTGCCTTGGCGGCGGTGCGAAGGTCGGCGTCGGGGAACACGAGGTGAGCGCCCTTGCCGCCGAGTTCGAGGGTGACCGGCGTCAGGCGCTCGCTGGCCTTGGCCATCACGGCCTTGCCGGTGGGGACGCCACCGGTCAGGACGATGCCGTCCACACCGGCGTGGCCGGCCAGAGCATCGCCGATGAGGCCGCCAGAGCCGGTGATGACCTGAAGCACGCCCGAGGGCAGCCCGGTCTCGGCCTCGTCGATGGCCTTGGCCCACGCAAGGAGCGAGAGCGGCGTCCATGAGGCCGGCTTGGCGATGACCGTGCACCCTGCGGCCAAGGCCGGAGCGATGGAGCGCAGAGCGAGTTGCAGGGGGAAGTTCCAGGGCACGATGTGGGCGGTGACCCCCAGGGGTTGACGGAGGCTGTAGTTGAGGCGGTTGCCGGGCACGGGAATCGTCGAGCCTTCGATTTTGTCCGAAGCGCCTGCGAAGTACTCGAGGGTCCACGCACCGTAGCGGATTTCAGAGAGCGCCTCGCGGAAGGTCTTCCCGTTGTTGCGGCTCTCGATGGTGGCGAGGTTCTTCGCTTCAGCATAGGTGACCGCAGCCATCTTTTGCAGGATGCGTCCGCGCTGAGCAGGGTCCATGGCGCCCCATGACCGGTCTTCGAAGGCCGCGCGGCTTGCGGCCACGGCCGCGTCCACGTCGGCCAAGCTCGCCTTGGGGACCTTGGCGATGACCTCGCCGCTCGAAGGGTCGAGCACCTCGCCGGTTGCGCCGTCTGAAGCGCCGGTCCAGGCGCCGCCAATCCACATCGAAGTCTCGTCCATGCACCCCCCACCGAGCGACGCATGAAAAGTCGAACGGCGTGGAACAACGGTCGATTTGGCGGGAATCATGATGTGTCGCATGCACGAAGCATCGGCATGGTCGAGCGCGTGGGCCTCGCCGAAGCGACGATCCTCGCCACGGCCACGCGCACCCCACGCTTGCTCGTCATCGCGGGGTCCTCCGGCACCGGCAAGTCGAGCACCGCTCGACGCATCCTGCTCGACCGTGACTTCACGCGATGCGTCTCCACCGACGCCATCCGTGAGGTGCTGCGCACCACCGACCCCGAGCGAAGCCGCCCCGCACTCCACCGCTCCTCTTTCAGCCTCGGCGGAACAGGCGATGCGGTCCTCGACTGGTTGGAGACGTGCGATGAGCTGGAACAAGGTGTTCGGGCCACCGTCGAGCGCGCCCGCCGGGAAGGCGTCGACCTGCTGCTCGAAGGCGTGCACGTTGTTCCGATGGACCGCTTGCTCCAAGCCTGGCGCCAAGACGGTGGCGTCGCGGTTGGCGTCGTGCTGCGCGTGGACGATGAGGCCCGACATGAGGCGATGCTGCGTGAGCGCGAGGAGGCCTCGTGGCGCCGCGCGGACCGCTACATCGCGTCACTTGACCGCATCCGCACGATTCAGGACGGGCTCGTCGACCGAGCGAAAGTTGCGGGCTGGCCCATCATTGACGTGGACCGCCAAGACGAGGTGAAGCGCATCTTGCACCATCTGGACCTTGCGTGGAACGCCCTGCAGGCGTGATCAGCGCAGGTCGACCGTGAACGACAGCGGGATTTCGATGCGCACGTCGGTGTCCGACACGCCAAGATCTACGGTGACGTCGATGAGGCCCGCCGTGGTGGCGTCTGGCGTCACGGTCGCTTCCATCAGTTTGACCTCGACGCCACGCACCTCACCGTGATGGAGCATGTCGCGGACGGCGCTTTCCATGGCCAGACGCACGGCTTCCTCTTCCTCGATGTCGCCCGCTTCCATCCACATCTCAGCACGTGCGGTCACCAGACCTGGAAGCACCTCGTCAACCTGTGCGGTGGTCCGCAACGCGCCGTCCGAGGCCGGTTCGTGCGGCATCGCCATGCCGGCGACCTTGATCGAGAAGATGGCCATCGACATGAGGGACAGCAAGAGCACCATGCCCGTGGCCAACAGCATCTGGCCACGCTCATCGGATTGCCGCTGGCTGTGACGCATCAAACGCCACCTCCACGGTGCCAGACGTCAAGCGTGAGGGTCCATACCGTGCCTTCGGTCACCAGCAGGTGATGCACGGCCACGGTTCCACCGAGCGGCGTGGCGGTATCGCCGTGCGGAGACGCCGGTGCCCGGTCCGCCGCGATCCAGCAATTCCCGTCGTGTCCGTCGGTCAAGCGGTCTTGCAGCAGGGCGCATGCAGCGTCGAGGTCTTGGGCCTCGAGGTGGTCGTGAAGACGGCTCTCGGCATCCGCCTCGGACGGCGTGGCCAAGGCGGCGGTGAACGCGTCCACGCCCGCGTTTTCGAGGCCCGCGTCCAAAGCGACGGAGGGCGCATCGGGAACCTGAATCTGAATCAGAAAGGTCGCGGACATGAAGAACATCCAGAACAAGGTCAGCATCTCAAGGATGTGCACTTGGGCCTGGTCGTCCTCAGGGCGCATGACTCACACCCAGTTGAGCCGTGTTGGACTGTACGGGCCTGCGGATTGGTTGAGGCCATCGAGGACCGTCACGCCAATCAGATCCGGTGAGAAGGCGATGAGGTTGAACACAAGAATCGCCAAGACGATCATCATCCCGGAGTGCTTGAATCCGCTCGTGATGCGGCCTGTGGCCATCAATCCCGCCATCGCACCGTTGCCCATCGCTTGCATGGTCACGCCATAGTAGAAAATCGTCAGGAAGAACAGCGGGTCGATGGCTCGAATTTGCATGTTTCCGATGTTTTGGCCGCCGGAATCGCCACCGTCACCGCCACCAGAGTTTGAGTCGGCGATGGCGGGAATGAACACCTTGGCAAGCACAACGATCACGCCGAGGAACACGCCGTAGGACGTCCAAATGACGGCGATGTACGAACCGATGGCACGCTGCCGTTCGGCTTCAAGGAACTTGATTTCACGGCTGTCGTTGGCCGCCGTGATGAGGATGTCCGAGATTTTTCCACCCGCGCGGTCGGCTTCTGAAATCAGCGAAATCGCGCGCTTGACCAGCGGTGTGCCGACGCGCTCAGCGAAGATGTTGATGACGTCACCGAACTTGACGCCCCAGGACAGTTGGCTGGACATCTTCCGGACTTCGTCGTTCAACGCACCGTATTCTGAGGTCGCCAGCGTTTGAACGGCGACGGTCATCGACAAGCCACCCTTCCAGTATTCCGCAAGGTCACGAAGGAAATCAGGGAATTTGTCCTCCTTCTCGTTGCGCTTGAGGGCAACGCGCTCGGCATAGTACGATGCAGGGAAGATGTAGAGGAAGAAGGTCAGGCCGAAGAAGTTCAGGAAGATCATCGGTCGAAGTTGGGTGTCTCCCAAGGTGGGGCCGAGCCAGAGTGACTTGTTGTTCATGTTGTCAGGAATGCCGTCGTAATATTGTGCCTCGAAACGGAATTTGACGTTGCTCAGCACCTGTTCGCGCTCGTCCACCCAGAACCCGAATTCGTAGCGTTCTCCGGGTTCAAGGTCCTCGACAAACAGGCTGCAATCGTCACCCGGCTCGCCAGCAACGCCTTGGTTGTACTCGATGGTCATCTTGTACTTGTCACGGATGGCGACGGTGTAGGGCGTTGGCTCGGGAGCACTCAGCGTGCACGTCACCGTGACCGGCTGGGTGATGACCACGCCGTCAACGAAATTGCGGTCGATGCCAGGCATGTCGAACGAAGCCCCGGCCCGCTCGACGTTTTCCCATCCCTCGGTCTCCTCCCACACCACGACCTCGGGGTTGTCCTTGAGGATGGAGCAACTTTCGTTCATCGCATAGGTTGGGGTTCCAGGGCCGTTGAAGGCTTGGTCCCCGGTCATGGTTGAACACGCCAAGTTGGTGAACATGGGCTCGCCGTTGGCGGTCGGCAAGAAGCCCGAGTTGGTGATCCAGAACAGACCGGAGGCGGTGCCGAGCATGATGGAGAGGAAGAGGATGATGAGGAAGTTCCGTTGCGTTGGATCGTCCTTTGGAAGGTCGAGGTCCACGACGATCTTCTTCTTCTTCGCCATGACCTCACCCCCTCACATTTCCTGCTCTTTGCTGCTCGACCACACCAAGAAGGCGTAAGCCACGTGGATGAGCGGGATGAAGCCGAGGACGATACCGTAGAGCATGCCCTCGGACATTTGGGCGCCCGAACCCGACACCCAGAACATGATGACGAGCATCACGATGAGGAAGAGCGGCATGGCCACGGCGACCACGATGTAGGACTCAGCAAGCAGAGCGATGCTCTCCAAGAATTTGTGGAGCCGCGTCCTGTTTTCGCGCATGTAGTGCTCGGCACGGTTGAGGAAGAACAACTTCAGCTGACCACCGGCGGTCAGGGTGCCGATCATCCCTTGGAAGAATTCCGTCAACCATGGCGATGCAGCACGGTCCACGGCCATTTTCATGGCCGTGATGAGGTCGTAACCCATCAGCGTGATGTCGCGGTAAATCATCGCAGCGTCGTCAGCCACGTCGCCGTAGATGTCCTTGTTCATCGCGAGGGACCGGAAAATCTTGCCCGGGGTGGCGTTGGCGGCGCTCATCGCAGCGGTGTAGGACGCCGCGTAGGGGAGGTACTTCTCGATCTTGTCACCGCGCTTCTTGGCGGCGGCGGCCGCGCTGTTGCCCGCCACCTTCCAGGTCACAAAGGGCGCGACGACGCCAAACACGCCCCCGATGGCGACCTTGGCGAAGAAGGGGAAGACACGGGTGCGGTAGTAGGGGCAACCCTGGTAGGGCAGGGAGTCGTCGAGCAGGTCCTTGTTCCAGTACACCCACTCGAAGCACTTGTCGTCAATGGCAGGGTCCATCAGCCCTTCATAGAGCGCGATGGCGCCAATTTCAGGGAAGAACACCGCGGCCAAGATGAGGGCACAGATGGCGCTGACCGCGAGGGTGATCAGGATGGTCTGCGCAATGTAGACCTCAGGCATGATGTCCAGTTTACCCTTGACGATGTTGTCCGAGAGTTCCTTGTTGGCTCGGGCGCGCTTCTTCAGCATCCGCCCAAGCAGGCGGTTGCAGAACTGCTGCCAGAGGGAGAGCTCCATCGTCGTTCCACCTCACCTGAGTCCGTCGACCCGAGCGAGGACCTCCTGGGGACGGACGTAGTATTCCGTCACGATTTGGGACACTTGGTCGGCCTTTCGAATGTCGTTCAGCACCATCCATTCGAGGATGCGCTTGCGCGTGCGAAGTTCACGGCGCATTTCCTCTTGGCTGTAGTTGATCTTGACCATGATTTTCTCCAACACGTAGGACTTTCCGCTGAAGATGAAATCGTCCGAGGAAACGTCCCAACGGAACACTTCGTTGGTGATGACTTCCAGTGAGTTGGGGTCAATGCCGACGATTTCCACGACTTGCTTCGTTCGGCGGACACGCTTCCCGTTGATCCTGGTCTGGATCTGAATCGAGCACGCCTCAAGGGCAGGGAGCAGCACACGCGGGATGTCGATTGGCTTGTTCTCAAGCCGGTGCACGAGCGACGGCACGGAGTCTGCGTGCACCGTCGAGTACGCACAGTGGCCGGTGGCCATGGCCTGGAACAGCACGTAGGCCTCAGCACCACGGATCTCACCCACAATGATGTATTCTGGACGTTCACGGAGGGCGGCCTTGAGCAGTTCGAACTCACCGATGACACCTTCGTTCGACTCACCACCAAACCCTTGCCGCGTCAGGCCGGGCACCCAGTTGGGCTGAGGGATGTTCACCTCGCGGGTGGACTCGATGGAGACGATCTTCATCTGCCATGGAATGAAGATGCACATGGCGTTGAGGGTCGTGGTTTTCCCGGATGCCGTACCGCCGACGAAGAGCATGGGGACTTCGTTTTGGAAGGCAATCCACAGGTAAGCGACCATCAGCGAGGACATGGTGCGGAAAGCCACGATGTCGGCCGGCGAGAAGGGGTCGTCCTTGAAACGCCGGATACAGAACGACGAGCCGCGGGTGGACACCTCG
>MDTD01150029.1_pt1 | contig 24976 bp, 30 predicted proteins | sample 811221 | NCBI WGS metagenome assembly MDTD01 (sample SAMN05326646, study PRJNA326480) | marine metagenome | isolation source: seawater | place: Pacific Ocean: South West | collected 2011 | reverse complement strand
TTTAACTTTATTTTGCCTTAGTATTTTTTCTAATAAAGAGTGCGGTAAGTTAATTACATTAATTTTAAACCATTTATCTAGACGTGAGTCATTATAATCATCATCTACAGTATATGATTTAGGCATGAAAGCTAGGTTTATTTACTTACTACTTTTTGCTCTGGTTGATCTTCTTTTTTTTTATCTTTTGTTGCAGTTTTTTTTGGCTTGTCAACTTTTTTGGCCTCAGGATTTCGATCAACTAACTCAATCACAGCCATTGGTGCATCGTCACCTGTTCTAAAGCCAGCTTTTAAAACTCTTGAATATCCACCTTTTCTTGAACTATATCTCTTAGATAACTCATCAAAAACTTTTGTTACCGATTTCTTATCTTGAAGTTTTGAAAATAATCTTTTTTTATTACTTAAACTCTTGCCTTTACCTATTGTAATAACTTTATCTATTTGAGGTTTAAGTTCTTTGGCTTTTGGTAAAGTGGTGATTATTTGTTCATATTTAATTAATGAATTAAGCATATTCTTAAACAAAGCTTTCCTATGCTCACTTGTTTTATTGAGTTTTCTGTATCCTAGGCCGTGTCTCATTAGTAATTATTTTCCTCTAATTTTTTGGATAATTCTGCAATATTGTCTGGGGGCCAATTAGGTATTTCCATGCCTAAATATAATGACATTGTATTTAAAACTTCCTTAATCTCATTTAAAGATTTCCTTCCAAAATTTGGAGTTCTAAGCATTTCTGGCTCAGTTTTTTGAACTAAATCACCTATATAAATTATGTTATCATTTTTTAAGCAATTCATTGACCTCACTGAGAGTTCTAACTCTTCAACTCTTTTTAGTAAATTTCTATTAAACTCAGGCTCAGATGATTTAACTTCTTTAACTATCTCTTGTGGGTCTTCAAAGTTTACAAACATAGATAATTGATCCTGAAATATTCTCGCTGAATAAGCAATTGCATCTTCTGCGTCTACTGTTCCATTTGTCTCGACTGTCATTAAAAGTTTGTCATAATCTAACGCACTACCAGCTCTTGTATTCTCAACAGAGAAAGAAACCTTTTTTACTGGGCTAAATAAAGAGTCTATTGAAATCAAACCTAAAGGGCTGTCCTCTGTTTTATTTTTTTGTGCCTGAATATAACCTTTCCCAGTAGAAACCATTAACTCCATATGAAAATTAGTTTTTTCGTCAAGGTTACAAATAGTTTGCTCTGGATTAAGAATTTCAACTTCAGGAACTAAAGTGATATCTTTAGCTTTAACTTCTTTAGGACCTTTTATATCTAAAATTATTTTCTTAGGACTAGAGGATGAAGATTTTATAGCCAAATTTTTTACATTTAAAACTATGTCAGTCACGTCTTCTCTTACTCCTTTAATTGAGGAGAATTCATGTAATACTCCGTCAATTTGAATAGCCGTAACTGCAGCTCCTTGAATTGATGAAAGAAGTATTCTTCTTAAAGAATTTCCGATTGTTTGTCCAAAACCTTTCTCCAGAGGTTCTGCGACAACTTTTGCAATAGTTCTATCTTCGTTACTATTAATTTCAAGTTTATTCGGTTTAATAAGCGCTTTCCAGTTTTTGTCAATTATATTTGTGGTCGATTGCATTTATACTCTCCTTCTTTTAGGTGGACGTGCACCATTGTGAGGCATCGGTGTAGTATCTCTTATCGTTAAAATTTTAAATCCTCTTGATTGTAAAGATCTTAATGCCGTTTCTCTTCCTGATCCAGGACCTTTCACTTGTACTGTTAAAGTTCTTAGACCTTGTTCATAAGCTTTTTCTCCAGCGTCATCAGCTGCTACCTGAGCAGCATACGGAGTTGATTTTCGTGAACCTTTAAAACCTTTTGAACCTGCAGAAGACCAAGAAATTACATTGCCATTTTCATCAGCTATTGAAATTATTGTATTATTGAACGTTGAATACACATAAGCTATTCCAGATGTAATATTTTTTTTGATTTTCTTTTTCTTTTTTACAACTGGTGCTTTTTTTTCATCAACTTTTTTAAGTTCTATTTTCTTGTCCTTTTTTTCGTTTTTTTTATTCATAGAAAATTATTTTTTCAATGGAGTAAGTTTTTTTCCTGCAATTGCAATTGCCTTACCCTTACGGGTTCTAGCATTACACTGTGTCCTCTGTCCTCTCACAGGTAATTTTTTTTTATGTCTTGTGCCTCTATAGCAAGCTAAGTCAACAAGTCTTTTAATATTGACCGATATTTCTCTTCTTAAATCACCCTCAACTTTGTGATTAGCATCTATAAATTCACGAATTTTTAAAACTTGTTCTTCAGATAATTCATTGACTCTTTTAGATTCTGGTATATCTAATTTTTTACAAATTTTCTTTGATGAGTATATTCCTATTCCATGGATGTAAGTTAAAGCAATACTAACAACTTTATTTTGTGGAATGTTTATTCCTGCTATACGAGCCATATATTAAATGAGTAATTATTTCCTGCGTATTTATATTGCGAAATTACCTAAAGTCAACCCTAGATAGACTCAATTAATGCGCTAATTTTGCTGTTAATTTCAGATATAGGCCCCTCTCCATCCACTACCTTTAATAAACCTGAGTGTTTATAAAAATCTACAACTGGTTTGCTATTCTTTTCATAGGTATCGTATCTTTTTATTGCAACTTCCTCGCTGTCATCCGATCTATTTTCTAAATTTTTTCTTTCAGAAATTCTTTTTTTTATTATATCTAAACTCACAGATAACTTTAAGACCATTTCAATTTTTTGATTATTCTTTTTTAATAGATCGTTCAAATTCTCAGCTTGTGACAGATTTCTTGGGTAACCGTCAAAAATTATTCTATTTTGGTATTCTTTTTTTGAAATGAATTTTTCTATTAATTCACTTACTATTTCATCTGAAACAAGATCCCCAGACTCAATAATTGATGAAATCTTATTACCTAATTTAGTTTTATTTTTTATTTCTGACCTTAAAAGCGCACCAGTAGACAACTGATATAAATTAAATTTTTTTGCAATAAAACTCGATTGGGTACCTTTTCCAGCGCCTGGTGGACCAAATATGACCAAATTCATAATTTTTATTATTTTCCAAACTTAGTTTTTCTAATTAAAGATTCATATTGTGAACTCATTAATCTTGTTTGAACTTGAGTAACAGTATCCATCGCAACGACTACAACAATTAATATTGAAGTTCCTCCTAAATAAAAAGGAATAGGATATTTTGCAATCAAAAATTCTGGCATTAAACAAACAAAGGTAAGATATAAAGATCCAACAGTTGTTAATCTTATCAGAATAGTTTCTATGTACTCTGCCGTTCTATCTCCAGGTCTTATACCAGGTATATAACCGCCATATTTTCTCAAGTTTTCTGCTGTCTCTTTTGGATTAAATACAATTGATGTATAAAAAAAAGAAAAGAAAATAATTCCAGAGGCATATAATAACATGTATAGGGGTTGTCCTTGTGTAAACAAAGAGGAAATCTTAAGAAAAGTGTCTGACTCTGCAAAGCCAAAATTTGAAATCGTTATTGGTAAAAGTAATAATGCTGAAGCAAAAATTGCTGGGATAACTCCTGCTGTATTAATTTTTAATGGTAAATGGGAAGATTCTCCACCATACATCTTATTTCCAACTTGTCTTTTTGGATAATTGATAAGTATTTTTCTCATCGCTCTTTCAAAGAAAACAATAAATAAAACTGTTAAGATTACTAATATAAAAATTCCAACAATCATCAAGGCAGATAATGCTCCTGTTCTACCTAATTCAAAAGTAGACGCCAAAGCTCGAGGTATTTCTGCAACTATCCCCGAAAAAATAATTAAGGAAATACCATTACCAACACCTCGTAATGTAATTTGTTCACCTAGCCACATTAAAAAAGTTGTTCCCGCAACTAAGGATATAGTTGTTGTAATTCTAAAAGACATACCTGGTTCTGTAACTAAATTGCCTGCATTTTCAAGACCAACGGATACACCATAACCTTGCAGACAAGCTATCAAAACTGTTCCATACCTTGTTATTTGTGTAATTTTTTTTCTACCAATTTCACCTTGCTCTTTTAAACTCTTAAAATAATCTGAAACACCAGTTAATAATTGAACAATAATTGATGATGATATATATGGCATTATACCAAGAGCAAATATTGCCATCCTAGTTACAGCTCCTCCTGAAAACATATTAAACATTCCTAAAAGACCTTTTTGACTTGAGGCCATTATTTCCTTAAGCGCCTCAGGATCAATGCCTGCTAATGGAACATAGGTGCCTAACCTATAAATTATTAAAATCAAAATTGTAAATAGAATTCTATTCTTTAAATCTGTTGCTTGACTAAAAGCGCCAGCAGTATTTAATCTTTCACTAGACATAATTTTAAAGTATTAATTTTTAGTTAAATTAAGTTTTCCACCAGCCTTTTCAATTTTTTCAGAAGCTTTTTTAGATGCATAATTACAAGTTATTTCAATACTTTTATTAATTTCACCGGTACCTAAAATTTTTAATTGAAGAAATTTTTTATTAATTAGACTCTTATTTTTCAAAATTTTTAAATCTAAAATATTTTTTAAATCATTTTCTTTTTTATCTAAGAAGTTTTGAATTTTTGAAAGATTTAAAATTGCTATTTTTTCTTTTTTTAGTCTTTTAAAACCTCGTTTTGGTAATCTTCGATATAAGGGCATTTGTCCTCCTTCAAAACTTTTAATGGCCACACCTGATCTTGACTTTTGACCTTTGTGTCCCCTTGAAGAAGTTTTTCCTTTCCCTGAGCCTATGCCTCTTCCAACCCTTATTTTTCTTTTATTAATTTTGGTTAAACTATTTAGTTCCATATTAGTTTGCCTCGCGTTTCGAAATTACTTCTGAAATTTTTTTACCTCTTATTGCAGATAAAATTTTAGGAGAATTTTGAGACTTAAGCCCATTTACACAAGCTTTGAGAACGTTATGTGGGTTAGACGATCCTAATGATTTTGCAACAACATCTTGAATTCCTAAAACCTCACAAACTGACCTTATTGCTCCACCGGCAATTATTCCGGTACCAGCAGGTGCAGCTCTTAGGAAAACTTTTCCAGAGCCGTTTTTACCTTTTACGTCATGATGTAAAGTCCTGCCTTCTTTCAACGGTATCTTTATTAGGTTTCTTTTCGCAACTTCAGTAGCTTTTTTTATTGCATCTGGAACTTGCTTTGATTTACCTTGTCCAATACCAATAGTTCCTTTTTGATTGCCCACAACTACCAAGGCTGCAAAACCAAATCTCCTACCACCTTTAACAACTTTAGTGATTCTATTAATAGCCACTAATTTTTCTTTTATATCACTCTCAATTTTTTTATTTTCTGACATTAAAATTTCAATCCATTTTTTCTAAGTATTTCAGCTAAAGTTTTAACTCTACCATGGTATTTATAACTACCTCTATCAAAATAAACCTCATTTATTTTTTTTTCTTTTGCTCTTTTAGCTAAAACTTCTCCAATTAAACTCGATTTATCCATTTTTTTTACTTTTTTTGATTTTATATCTTTCTCAATTGAAGACGCAGATACTAATGTTTTATTGTTAGTGTCATCTATTATTTGAGCAGAAATATTATTAAGAGATTTATTGATTGATACACGATATCTATTTATACTAAATTTCTTTAACTTTTTTCTATTTCTAAGTTTTCTTTTTTCTTTTGTGTTAGCTTTCATTATTTCTTTTTTCCCTCTTTTCTGAGCACAAATTGACCTCTTTCTTTAATTCCTTTTGCTTTATAAGGCTCAATAGGCTTTAAGCTTTTAATATCAGCAGCAATTTTTGATACAAGTTCTTTATCTACTCCATTTATTTTTATAATAGTTTGTTTCTCTACAGTTATTTTTACTTCTTTTGGAATCTTAAAATTAATGTCATGACTAAAACCAAGCTGTAAATTTAAAACTTCACCTTTTAGATTTGCTCTAAATCCAACTCCTGACAACTCCAATATTTTCTCGTGACCTGCAGATACACCTATAACTGCATTGCTTATCAAGCTTCTGTATGTCCCCCACATAATTGAAGTTTTTTTATCTAATTTTTTTTCTAATGGAAGAATTTTAAACTCACTATCATCTAACTTTGATGTAAAGATCTTGTCGTTAATAGTCAATTTTTTTGTACCTTTTGGTCCAGAAATTGTTAAGTTTGCACCCTCAATTTTGATTGATGACTCTTTAGGTATAACAATATTTTTTTTTCCAATTTTTGACATTAAAATACCCTACAAATTATTTCGCCACCGACATTTTGTTTTCTTGCCTCTGTGTCACTCATCACTCCTTTTGGTGTAGATAAAATCGCAAGACCTAAACCATTCATCACTTTTGGGATACTATTAGCCCTTGAATAAACTCTCCTACCAGGTTTAGAAATTCTTTTGATTTCTTTTATAACTGGGTCACCTTCATAATATTTTAAAGTAATTTTCAAACTTGTTTTATTATTTATCGTTTTTTCTATAAAATAATCTTTTATATATCCCTCGCTTTTAAGTATTTCTAAAATATTTTTTCTAAAATTCGATGATGGAATTTCAACTGAGTTAAGGTTCCTCATTTGACCATTTCTTATCCTCGAAAACATATCCCCGATTGGGTCTGTATAAGTCATAATCCTCCTACCAACTTGATTTTGTTATTCCTGGAATTTTACCTGAAGAAGCCATGTCTCTTAAGGCAATTCTGGATATTTTTAATTTTCTATATACACCGTGGGGTCTGCCAGATACCTCGCAACGATTTCTAATCCTAATTTTAGCTGAGTTTTTTGGTAATTTATTCAATTTTAGTTGAGCTTCAAATCTTTCAGATAATTCTAATTTCTTATTATTAATTATCTTTTTTAAAGCAGCTCTTTTTTTTGCATATTTTTTTACTAACCTAATTCTTTTAAGATTTTTTTGTATCGCGCTTGTTTTAGCCATATATCCTCAATTCTTTTTTTCTATTAATGGAAAATTAAACTCTTTAAGAAGTTCAATTGTTGAGTTTTTATTTTTACTTGATGTAACTATAGTGATATCAAGACCTCTAATTTTATCTACTTTGTCAAAATTGACCTCTGGAAAAATTATATGCTCTTTTATTCCAAAAGAAAAATTATTTGAACTATCAATGCCTTTTGAAGAAAGACCTCTAAAATCCTTTACTCTAGGTAAAGCGATATTGATAAGTCTATCTATGAATTCGTACATTTTTGAAGACCTTAAAGTCACCTTAACTCCAGCATTGGCATCTTTTCTTGTTTTAAAATTAGAAATAGATTTTTTGAATTTTGTGATAATAGGTTTTTGCCCAGCAATTAAAGCCATATCATCTAAGCACGATTTTAATTTTTTTCCGTCACCCGCATCTTCACCTAATCCCATATTTAAAATTATTTTTGTAATTTTTGGTGCTTCGTGTTTATTTTTTAAAGATAGCTTACTTATTAACTTTGAAACTATTTCTTTTTCATATGTAATTTTTAATCTTGAAGTCATATTTATTTACTTTTGTTTACCTTTTTTTTTTGATCGATGTTTTTTATATTTGATTGGTGAATAAAACTTTCTCTAGAGACTATACCTCCTTTATTCTCTTTTGTTGGCTTTAGGTGTTTTTTAACCATATTAATTGATTTTACTTTAATTTTATTAAGTTTTTTATTGATTTCTAATATTTCTCCAGTTTTACCTTTATCTTTTCCTGTTATTACTTTTACTTGATTTCCTTTTTTTAATTCCATTTTAAAGTACCTCCGGAGCTAACGAAATAATTTTCGTATGTCCTTTAAATCTTAGTTCCCTAGTAACTGGACCAAATATTCTTGTACCAATTGGTTCACCTTTATCATCTGTTAATACTACAGCATTCTTGTCAAATTGAACTTTTGATCCATCATCTCTATAAATTTCTTTTCTTGTTCTTACTACAACAGCTTTGTGTACGGCTCCTTTTTTAACTTTGCCTTTTGGGATCGCATCTTTTACACTAATCACAATTATATCGCCTACAGAGGCATACCTTCTTTTTGAACCTCCTAAAACTTTTATGCACTCAACTCTTTTTGCGCCAGTATTATCTGCAACTGATAATTCAGTTTGAATTTGTATCATTTTTCAATTACCTGCCATGTTTTCTTTTTTGAGTAAGGTTTACATTCAATTATTGAAACTTTTTCTCCCTCTTTAAATTTATTATTTTCATCGTGCGCATGATATTTTTTTGATCTTTTAATAACCTTTTCGTAAAAAGGATGTTTAAATTTTCTTACAACTTGAACCACAACAGTTTTGTTGTTTTTGGCGCTAGTAATTGTTCCTTTTAAAATTTTTTTTGTCATTTTGAATTTTTTAAGTTTGTATACAATCTTGCAATATTTTTTTTAATTTGATTATATTGAGCAGGATTATTGATTTGATTGTTAATCTTTTTAAACCTTAAATTAAATAAATCTTTTTTTAAAGACAAAATTTTCTTTTCTGCTTGGTCTTTAGTTAACTTTTTTTCCTCTTTTTTCTTGTTCATTTTTATCTTTTAATAAATTTTGTTTTTATTGGCAATTTTGCCCCAGCCTTATATAGGGCTTCTCTAGCTACTTCTTCACTAACACCATCAATCTCAAATATTATCCTTCCAGGTTTTACTCTACACGCATAATATTCTGGAGAACCTTTCCCCTTTCCCATTCTTACTTCGGTAGGTTTTTTTGAAACTGGTATGTTTGGAAAAATTCTTGTCCAAACTTTCCCTGTTCTTTTCATATATCTAGTTAATGCTACTCTTGCCGACTCGATTTGTTTACCTATAATCCTTTCGGGTTCTAAAGCTTTTAATCCAAACTGACCATAGTTTAATTTAACCGCTCTGGAAGCATTTCCATGAATTCTACCCTTAAAAGCTTTCCTATATTTAGTTCTTACTGGTTGTAGCATTTTTTACTCTTTCTTTTTTTTCTTTTTCAACATCTTTAGCCATTAATTCACCTTTATAAATCCAAACTTTTACTCCAATAATTCCATAAGTTGTAAGCGCTTCTGCAAAACCATAATCAATGTCCGCTCTTAATGTATGAGATGGTATACTTCCCTCTCTCAACCACTCGGTTCTAGCAATCTCATTTCCTGCTAACCTTCCACTTAACATCACTTTAATGCCTTTTGCATTTAATCTCATTGCAGATTGCATTGCTCTTTTCATTGCACGTCTATAAGCAACCCTTTTAACTAATTGTTGAGCTATGTTTTCTGCAACTAAATTAGAATTTAGTTCTGGTTTTTTGATCTCTTTAATATTCACATTTACATCTCCATCTGTGATTTTCATTATATTCTTTTTAATTTTTTCTATATCTGCTCCTTTTTTTCCTATTACAAAACCTGGTCTTGATGTGTGAATTGAAACGATACATTTTTTTGAAGATCTCTCTATAATAATTTCAGAAACTCCAGAGTTTACAATATTCTTTTTTATATAGTTTCTTATTTTAAAGTCTTCAATTAGATATTTACCGAAATCTTTCTTTTTAGCAAACCACGTGGAGTCCCATCCTCTATTAATTCCTAGTCTTAGTCCTATTGGATTAATTTTTTGTCCCATTACTTACCAACCTTTTTTTCTTTTTTTTCCTCTAAAATTATTGTTATTCTACTAAAGGGTTTTTTTATTGAAGAAGCCCTTCCTTTCGCTCTAGGTCTATATCTTTTCATAACCAATGACTTTCCAACATATGCTTCTTTAACAAATAAATTATCAATATCATACTGATGGTTATTTTCTGCATTTGAAATGGCTGATTTGACAGTTTTAGTAACATCTTTAGCAATTCTTTTTCTTGTGAACTCTAAATCTCTTATTGCAACGTCTACTTTTTTTCCTTTAATAAAATTGCAAACTAACGACAATTTTCTTGGACTAGTTCTAACATTTTTATTTACAGCTTTTACTAATGAATTATTTTTTTCCATTATTTTTTATCTCCCGTAGCTGGTTTTGTTTCTGTAGCTGCTGCTTTTTTATCTGCAGGTGTATGACCTTTAAATGTTCTGGTCGGTGCAAATTCACCTAATTTATGTCCAACCATTTCTTCAGATATTGTAATAGGTATGAAACTTTTACCGTTGTGTATCATAAAGCTGTGACCAACAAAATCTGGTATTATGGTAGAATTTCTCGACCAGGTTTTAATAGGTTTTTTATTTGGGTTGTCTTTAAGTTTATCAATTTTTTTTAACAAACTTGGATGTACAAACGGTCCTTTCCATATAGATCTAGTCATTATTTATTTCTCTTCTTTCTTCTAGTTAAAATTAGCTTGTCACTTCTTTTAGGTCTTCTAGTTTTTAAACCTTTGGCTGACTGACCCCAAGGAGAAACAGGGCTTCTACCGCCTGATGTTTTTCCTTCTCCTCCACCGTGAGGATGATCAACGGGATTCATTGCAACTCCTCTAGTCTGAGGTCTCTTTCCTCTCCATCTATTTCTTCCAGCTTTACCGATTTTGATATTTTTTTGATCAGGATTTGAGACTGTACCAATAGTTGCTGCACAAGAACTATTTACCTTTCTTGTTTCTCCAGAGGAGAGTTTTAATATAGCATAGTCACCGTCATATCCCGATAAAGTTATAGAAGAACCAGCCGATCTTGCTAGCTTTCCTCCGTTTCCTGGAATAAGTTCAACGTTATGTATTAATGTGCCCGGAGGAATTTCTTTTAGTTGTAAAGAATTACCTATTTTTATATCAACATTTTTTCCTGACTCTATTTTATCTCCCACCTTTAATCCTTGGGGGCAAAGAATGTAAGATTTTTCCTTATCTTGATAGGTAATTAATGCTATATAAGACGTTCTATTTGGATCATATTCTACTCTATCAACTGTGCCAACCACATTATGTTTTCTTCGATAAAAATCTATGACTCTATATTTATGTTTAGATCCTCCTCCAATATGTCTTGATGTAATTCTTCCATTATTGTTTCTACCACCTGTAAAATTTTGCCCTTTTGTTAACGGTTTATAAGGAGCTCCTTTCCATAAATTGCTTTTATCTAGTACTACTGTTCCTCTAGTTGATTTAGTATAGGGTTTAAATGTTTTTAAAGCCATAGATTAAATTCCTGTTGTTAGATCGATACTCTGACCTTTTTTTAATGTTACAATGGCTTTTTTATAGCCTGGTTTATAAGATTTTTTTCCCTGCTTCATTTTAAGTTTAGATTTTTGGTTAATAATATTTATTTTCACAACACTTACTTTAAATAATTTTTCAATATTTTTTTTGATATTTTCTTTATTAGCTTTGTTATGAACTCTAAAAACTGTTTTGTTTTGTTCTGATAAAATAGTAGCCTTTTCAGTAATTATCGGACTCCTAATAGAATCTATATGATTAATTTTTTTCATTTAAAACCCTCTCTTGAATTTTTTTGACTGATGAAGATGTAATTATCACATTCTTATATTTGAATAAGTCGTAGATATTTGCTCCCTCATGTTTTATTAATTTTACATTCTTGATGTTTCTAGCAGATTTATTAATATTTTTAAGTGAATTTTCATCTGAAATTATTAGTGTATTTTTAAGTTTATTTTTTTCTAAAAATTTATTGAATTCTCTTGTTTTTTTTATTTCTTTTGTGACATCTGCTAAAATATAAAGATTTTTATCAAAATTTTTTTTAGATAGAGTTTGGGCTAATGCTAATTTTCTCACTTTCTTATTTATCTTTTTTTTCTTATATACCATTCCCTTGGGTCCGTGAGCTATACCACCACCAACAAATATTGGAGCTTTTTTGCTTGCGTGTCTTGCTCCGCCACTTCCTTTTTGAGCCACGATTTTTTTAGTAGAACCAGCAATTTGATTTCTTTGTTTAGTCTTTGCAGTTCTAGGCTTTGCGTGATTTAACTGCCAATCAATTACGAACTTAATTAGTTTATGATTGACTTTAAGATTTATTAGTTTGTCTGATATTTCTAAAGTGCTGCCTTTTGTTCCATCAATATTTAAAATTGGAAATTTCATTTATTTTTTACCTTTCTTTGTTGCAGCAGCCTTCACTTTTGCCTCGTGTTTCTCTTTGATAGTTTTTTTGTTAATTTTTTTGATTGACTCTCTTAACAGTACCTCAGTATTTTTTGATCCAGGTATTGATCCTTTTAAATATATTAAATTATTTTCTAAATCTGATTTTATTATTTCTAAATTTAACATTGTTCTGATCTTATCACCCATGTGACCTGCCATTTTTTTTCCTTTAAATACTTTTCCAGGATCTTGTCTTTGACCGGTTGATCCATGAGATCTATGAGATACAGAAACACCATGTGAAGCTCTTAGCCCACCAAAATTCCATCTCTTCATTACTCCTGCAAATCCTTTACCAATCGTCCTTGATTTAACATCAACAAATTTCTTATCTTTAAATATTTCTAAACCTAGTTCGTTACCTTCTTTATATTGTTCATTATTGTTTATCCTGAATTCTTTTAAAATTTTTTTAGGCTCAGTATTTTTCTTTGCAAAATATCCTTTCATTTGTTTAGAAAGCTTTGAATTTTTTATTTTAAAAAAACCTACTTTTATTGCACTATACCCTCTTTTATCCTTTTCAATTATATCTAGAACTCTTCCTTTTTCAATTTTTATAACTGTTACAGGAACAGATTGTCCAGTTGCCATAAATTCTCGCGTCATTCCAATTTTAGTTCCTATTAATCCTATGCTCATAATTATATTTTTATTTCTATATCTACACCTGATGCTAAATCCAATTTCATTAAAGCTTCAACTGTTTGTGGTGTTGGCTCAATAATATCTATCAACCGCTTATGAGTTCTGGACTCAAACTGTTCTCTACTTTTCTTGTCAATATGTGGAGATCTTAAAACAGTATATCTCTCAATACGAGTTGGTAATGGAATTGGACCTTTTACTTGGGCTCCAGTTCTTTTAGCAGTATTAACAATTTCCTCCGTTGATAGATCAAGGATCTTATTGTCGTATGCTTTTAAGTGAATTCTGATATTTTGATTTTCCATAATTAAGCTAGTTTTTTTGTAACCTCATCTTGAACGTTTTGAGGAACTTTATCATAATGACTAAATTGCATAGTGTACTGAGCTCTTCCTTGGGTTGAAGATCTTAAATTATTTATATACCCAAACATATTAGCTAAAGGAACTACTGCATTAATCGCTGTTGCGTTTCCTCTAGGTTCTGTAGAACCTACCTGTCCTCTTCGACTATTTAAATCACCAATAACATCACCCATAAACTCTTCTGGAGTCACAACTTCAACTTTCATCATAGGTTCTAACAATTTTAGTGTAGCTTTCTGGCATGCTTCTCGAAAACATGATCTACTAGCTATTTCAAATGCAAGAACACTTGAGTCTACATCGTGATGTAAGCCGTCTAGTATTTTTACTTTATAATCAATTATCGGAAATCCAGCTAAGATACCGCTATCTGCAACACTAACAACACCTTTTTCTACGCCGGGTATGAATTCTTTAGGTATTGCGCCTCCTTTAATTAAATTTTCAACTTCTCTTCCTTTACCAGCTTCTAAGGGTTCAACGCTTAATCTTACTTTTGCAAATTGTCCAGCTCCTCCACTTTGCTTTTTGTGAATATACTCCATCTCAGCTGAACCTAAAATTGTTTCTCTATATGCTACCTGGGGCGCTCCAATGTTTGCTTCGACCTTAAATTCTCTTTTCATTCGATCTACAATAATATCTAAATGTAATTCACCCATTCCTTTAATAATTGTTTGACCTGACTCCTCGTCTGAAGAGACTCTGAATGATGGGTCTTCTTTTGCTAATCTAGCTAAAGCCTCACCCATTTTCTCTTGGTCACCTTTTGTTTTAGGCTCGACTGCTATTTCTATTACTGGATCTGGAAATTCCATTGGTTCTAATAAGATTGGATTTTTTGAATCGCATAATGTGTGTCCTGTAATTGTGTGTTTCAAACCTGCTAAAGCTACGATGTCACCGGCAGTAGCTTGTTTAATATCCTCTCTACTGTTAGCGTGCATTAAAAGCATTCTTCCTATTCTTTCATCTTTATCTTTAGAGGAGTTTAGTATTGAAGTTCCTGTATTTAATGTTCCCGAGTATATTCTTATAAATGTTAAAGAGCCTACGAATGGATCGTTAGCAACCTTGAATGCTAAAGCTGAAAAATTCTCTTTTTCCTCAAACTTCATAGTAACTTTATCCTCTGAACCAACTTTCGTACCCTCGATAGACTTCAGGTCGCTTGGGCTTGGCAAATAATCTATTACTGAGTCTAATAAAGGTTGAACTCCTTTGTTCTTAAAAGCAGAGCCAGTTAAAATTGGGACAAAGTCAAAAGATAATGTCCCTTTTCTTATACATCTGATCAAATCATTTTCAGAAGGCTCTTTTCCTTCTAGATAAGTCTCCATTAGTTTTTCGTCTTGTTCTACAGCTGTTTCTACTAAATCTTTTCTATATTTTTCAGCTTTATCTTTTAAATCAGCTGGTATTTCAACATATTCAAATTTTGCTCCTAAGTCTTCATTTTGCCAAACTACACCTTTCATTTTAACTAGATCCACAACTCCCTTTAATTCAGCTTCAGCACCTATGGGTAATTGTAAAGGCAAAGGTTTACATCCTAGTCTCTCTTTTATCATGTCAACACAGCGATAAAAATCAGCACCAGTTCTGTCTAGTTTGTTGACAAAACAAATTCTTGGAACTTTATATTTATCTGCTTGCCTCCACACCGTTTCTGATTGAGGTTCTACACCAGCAACACCATCAAAAACCGCAACAGCACCATCAAGTACTTTCAAAGATCTTTCCACTTCTATTGTAAAATCAACGTGTCCTGGAGTATCTATAATATTAATTCTGTGATCTCTCCAAAAACAAGTTGTTGCTGCAGATGTAATTGTTATTCCTCTTTCTTGCTCTTGTTCCATCCAGTCCATAGTAGCAGCACCGTCATGAACTTCGCCAATTTTATGACTTTTTCCAGTGTAATACAAAATCCTCTCGGTTGTTGTTGTTTTGCCGGCATCAATGTGAGCCATGATACCAATATTTCTATATTTATCTAAAGTATATTTAGTCATATAAATTTACCATCTGAAATGAGCAAAAGCTTTATTAGCCTCTGCCATTTTGTGTGTATCTTCTCTTTTTTTTATTGCCGAACCTTTATTTTGTGATGCATCTAAAATTTCTGCATATAATTTTTCAGCCATAGTTTTATTTTTCCTTTTTCTCGTTGCATCCATTATCCATCTCAAAGCTAAAGCCTGGGCTCTTTTTGATTTTACTTCAACAGGAACTTGATAGGTAGCACCTCCAACTCTTCTCGATCTACACTCAAGATTAGGTTTTACGTTACTTATGGCGTTATTGAAAACTTTTAAAGGATCTTCATTACCTTTTTGTTTAATTTTATCTAATGCATCATAAAGTATTTTTTCAGCAGTGGATCTTTTTCCATCGTACATAATAGAATTAATAAATTTCGAAACTACTTCTGAATGAAATCTTGGGTCAGGATAAACTTTTCTAACTGGGGCTTTTCTTTTTCTAGACATAAATTATTTTGGTTTTTTTGCTCCGTATAAAGATCTTCTCTGCTTACGATTAGCTACGCCTTGAGTATCTAAATTACCTCTTAAGATATGATATCTAACTCCCGGTAAATCTTTTACTCGACCGCCCCTTAGCAATACAACCGAGTGCTCTTGCAGATTATGACCTTCACCAGGTATGTAAGCTGTTACTTCAAAACCATTAGATAATCTAACTCTTGCAACTTTTCTTAAAGCGGAATTAGGTTTTTTTGGAGTTGTTGTATAAACTTTTACACATACACCTCTTTTCAAAGGTTGTCTTTCAAGAGCTGGAACTTTATTCCTAGCTAATGGTTTTACTCTACTTTTTTTAATCAATTGATTAATTGTCGGCATAATAATATTTTGATGTTATAGGTAAGATCTACCTTTTGTGGTTAATTGTTAGTGTTTAAAGTTATAATCTACCTTACTTCTAACATTCAAAATGTGCCGTAAACTAACACTGAATCTGCAAAAGTCAACGTTTTACTAGATTTATTTACCTTCAAGAGGTCTGTTCTGGCGCAGATGCTGCGGATTCTAGCTCTTGTTTTTTAAGCTCTTCCAATCTTATTTTATCCTGTTCTTTTGCCTGTTTGTCCCACTCAATTTTAGTCAAACCAGTACCGGCTGGAACAAGTCTACCAACAATCACATTTTCTTTTAAGCCCTCAAGTGTGTCAGTTTTTCCTTTTATAGATGCGTCAGTTAAAACTCTAGTTGTCTCTTGAAATGATGCAGCTGATATAAATGAGTTTGTTTGTAATGAAGCTTTTGTAATTCCTAACAATACTCTCTCAAATGTTACTGGTTTCTTTTTATCTTTTCTTAAATTATCATTTATTACGTTTATATCTAATAAATCAATCACTTCACCGGTTAATAAGTCTGAGTCACCTGGGTCTTTTACTTCTACCCTTTTGAGCATTTGTCTTACTATTGTTTCAATGTGTTTATCGTTTATTACTACGCCTTGTAATCTATAAACTTCTTGAACTTCAGTAACAAAATATTCGGTTAATTTTTCAACACCCAGTATTCTTAAAATATCATGTGGTGCCGGACTACCATCAAGCAGATATTCTCCTTTTTTAATTTTTTCTCCTTGATTAAAATTTACATGTTTGCCTTTTGGTATTAGATAGTTTGATGTCTCTCCATTAGTAGAAACTATTGAAATTTTTTGCTTACCTCTTACTTCTTTTCCAAATTCAATTACTCCATCATTTTCTGCAATGATCGCACTGTCTTTAGGTCTCCTTGCTTCAAATAATTCAGCTACTCTAGGTAAACCTCCCGTAATATCTTTTGTCTTAGATGTTTCTTTAGGAAGTCTAGCTAAAACATCTCCAGCAGAAATTTTCTGTCCATCTTTAACTGATAAGATTGTATCAGGCACAAGGTAATATCTAGCTTCATTTCCGTCTGCCTTTTTAATTATTTCACCTTTATCATCTCTTAATGTGATTCTAGGTTTTAATTCTGAATTCTTTGATGAAGATTTCCAGTCTGTCACAGATTTAGACGACAAACCAGTTGCATCATCTAACGTTTCTGTAAGTGAACTACCCTCAGTCAAATCCATATAATTTACTATCCCGCTCGTCTCAGCTATCACTGGTAATGTATAAGGATCCCATTCTGCAATTTTTTTTCCTTTGTCAATTGTTTCTCCATCTTTAAAAAATAGTTTTGAACCATAATTAACTTTATAGATAGCTAATTGTCTTTCATTTTCATCTTCTATACTAAGTTGAGTGTTTCTGCCCATTACAATTATATTCTTTTTGGAATCTTCAATTAAATTTTTATTAATAATATTTAATTTACCTTTAGTTTGAGAAATTATTTGAGACTCTTCTTTAATCTGTGCAGTTCCTCCTACGTGAAAAGTTCTCATAGTTAATTGGGTTCCTGGTTCACCAATAGACTGAGCTGCTATCATTCCGACTGCTTCGCCAACACTTACAAGTTTTCCTCTAGCGAGATCCCTGCCGTAGCATACTTGGCAAACACCACGAGTTGAAGCGCAAGTAATTACCGAGTAAACATTAACAGATTTTACACCTGCTGCATCAATTTTCTCACAGTCAAATTCATCTATGAGTTTATCTTTCTTTACAATAACTTCACCTGTAACAGGATTTTTAATATTTTCTGCAATAACTCTGCCTAAAACTCTTTCTGATAAGCTTACTAAAATGTTACCACCTTCGATGATCTCCGAAATATTTACAGATGATCTCTTTTTTGGATCACATTCTTTTTTTGTAATTTGCACATCTTGAGCTACATCACATAATCTTCTTGTTAAATAACCTGAATTAGCGGTTTTTAATGCAGTATCAGCTAGTCCTTTTCTAGCACCATGAGTAGAATTAAAATATTCTAGCACTGATAACCCTTCTTTAAAATTTGAAATAATAGGAGTCTCGATTATCTCACCAGATGGTTTCGCAATTAATCCACGCATACCTGCTAATTGTTTCATTTGAGCTTGTGAACCTCTGGCGCCAGAGTCAGCCATCATATATACTGAGTTAGTCTCTATTCTATCGTTATCATACACTTTTTCAGCAGATGAAATTTCTTTCATCATTTCATTAGCTACTGTATCTGTGCATTTTGACCAGACATCAACAACTTTATTATATTTTTCACCTCTAGTAATTAATCCGTCAGAATACTGTTTTTCATATTCTTCTATTTGTTTTTTAGTATTATTAATTAAGTTTTCTTTTGTTTTAGGAATGATCAAGTCATCTTTTCCAAATGAAATACCAGCTTTAAAAGCATGTTTGAATCCTAAAGTTTTAATTTTATCACAAAAAATTACAGTCTCTTTTTGACCGCAGTATCTGAAAATTGTATCAATTACTTCAGATACATTCTTTTTTGTTAAAAGTTTGTTTACTAAAGAAAATTTTATATTACTATTTTTTGGTAACACATTTGCTAACAAAAATCTTCCGGCAGTACTAGTGTATTTTTCTAATGTTAATTTTCCATCTTTATCTAATGTTGTAAAAGTTGATATAATTTTCGTATGTAAACTGATTAATTTACTCTCCAAAGCTTGTTCGATTTCCTCTATACTTGAAAATATTCCTTTTGGTTTTTTGTCGCTTTCTTCGGCTTGAGATAAGTAGTAAATACCTAGAACTATATCTTGGCTTGGTACAATTATTGGTTTTCCATTCGAGGGACTTAAAATATTGTTTGTAGACATCATTAACACTCTTGCCTCTAATTGAGCTTCTAAACTAAGGGGTATATGCACAGCCATTTGATCACCGTCAAAATCTGCGTTAAAAGCTGCACAGACTAAAGGGTGTAACTCAATTGCGTTACCCTCAATTAATTTAGCTTCAAAAGCTTGAACACCTAATCTATGTAAAGTTGGTGCTCTGTTCAAAAGGATAGGATGTTCACGAATAATATGTTCCAAAGAGTCCCAAACTTCACTTTTTTCTTTTTCAACTAGCCTTTTGGCTTGCTTAATAGTTGTAGCAAGACCTAATTTATCTAATCTTGCATACAAGAATGGTTTGAAAAGTTCCAAAGCCATTTTCTTTGGTAAACCACATTGATGTAATTTAAGTTCCGGACCTACTACTATTACTGATCTTCCTGAATAATCTACTCTTTTACCTAATAGATTCTGTCTAAATCTACCTTGTTTTCCCTTTAACATTTCTGCAAGTGATTTTAATGGCCTTTTTCCAGTGCCAGTAATAACTCTACCTCTTCTTCCATTATCGAATAAAGCATCAACGGATTCTTGTAACATCCTTTTTTCGTTTCTAACGATAATATCTGGAGCTTTTAAATCTAAAAGCCTTTTCAACCTATTGTTTCTATTTATTACTCTTCTATATAAATCATTAAGGTCTGAGGTAGCAAATCTACCACCATCAAGTGGTACTAAAGGTCTTAGTTCTGGAGGTATAACTGGAACAGAAGTTAATATCATCCACTCAGGTTTATTGCCTGAGGAGATAAAAGATTCTATTAACTTCAATCTTTTTATTGTTCTTTCTTCTGTTACTTTTGATTTAATTTCAGATAACGAGTCTCTTAATTTTTTTTGTTCTTTTTTAAGATCTAAACTGACCAATATTTCTCTTACTGCTTCTGCACCAATACCAGCGGAAAAAGCATCTTCCCCAAACTCTTCTTGTGCTTTTAACAACGCCTCTTCAGAAATAAGTTGTCCTTTTTTTAAGTTAGTAAGACCTGGTTCTATTACTATAAAACTCTCAAAGTATAAAACTTTTTCAACCTCTTTTAATTTCATATCGATTGCTAATGATATTCTACTTGGTAAAGATTTTAAGAACCATATGTGTGCAACTGGACAAGCTAGATCTATATGTCCCATTCTTTCTCTTCTAACATTTGATTTAGTTACCTCTACTCCACATTTTTCGCATATAATTCCTCTAAATTTCATTCTTTTGTATTTACCACATAAACACTCATAATCTTTTACTGGTCCAAATATTCTGGAACAAAATAATCCATCTTTTTCTGGTCTAAATGTTCTATAATTGATTGTCTCAGGTTTTTTTATTTCACCATAAGACCAAGATTTAATTTTTTCTGGACTAGCTAAAGTAATCTTAATGCTATTAAAATTATTTTCTTGAGTAAGATTTTGATTATCAAAATTTTTTGTTAAACTTCTTTCCATAATTAATTTAGTTCTATGTTTAATCCAAGTGCTCTAATTTCCTTAACCAATACATTAAATGACTCTGGCACTCCTGACTCAAAATTGTTATTTCCTTTCACTATCGTTTCGTAAACTTTAGTTCTTCCTGCTACATCATCTGATTTAACAGTTAATATCTCTTGTAAAGTATAAGATGCGCCATATGCCTCCAATGCCCAAACTTCCATCTCTCCAAACCTTTGTCCTCCAAGTTGAGCCTTCCCTCCTAATGGTTGTTGCGTGACTAAACTATAAGGTCCGGTTGATCTTGCATGTATCTTGTCTTCTACTAAATGATTTAATTTTAACATATAAATAATTCCAACAGTAACAGGTCTATCAAATCTCTCACCTGTTTGCCCGTTCCACAAATGAGTTTGCCCTGTACCTGGAAGCTTCGCCAAATTTAACATTTCGTTAATATCTTTAGTGCTTGCTCCATCGAAAACTGGTGTAGCTATTGGTATACCGTTTGAAAGATTTTGAACAAGTTCCGCAATTTCTTTGGTTGATAATTTTGCTATCACTTGATCAAAATAAGACTTACCGTATATGTCTTTTAATTTTTCCTTAAGTTTATCAATTTCTTTATCAAAATTTTTTAAATAATTCTTAATTTGGTCTCCAAGCTCAGAACATGACCAACCTAAGTGTGTCTCTAAAATTTGTCCTACATTCATCCTGCTTGGCACACCTAAAGGATTTAAAACTATATCAACAGGTTTTCCGTTTTCCATATAAGGCATATCCTCTACAGGTACTATTTTACTCACTACACCTTTATTGCCGTGTCTTCCAGCCATTTTATCTCCTGGCATCAATCTTCTTTTAACTGCAACAAATACTTTTACTACTTTCATAACTGTTGGCAAAAGATCGTCTCCTTGCTGAATTTTAGTAACTTTATCCTCAAATCTTATTTTGATATCTTCAGATGCGTTTTCAAATTGGTTCTTAAGTTTATCAAGATTGTCATTTATTTCTTGTTTTTGTAATGAAATTTTCCAAAAATCTTTTAAACTCAAATTTTCTAGATCATTTTTATTTAAAGTTATTCCGGGTTTTAATTCTTTAAATTGTTTATTTATGCTTTGGCCATTTAAAAGATCCATAGCTCTTAATTTAATGTTTCTATTTAAGATTTCCTCCTCAACTTTTTTATCTTCTTGAACAGACTCAATTTCTGCTCTCTCAATAGCGATAGATCTTTCATCTTTTTCTATACCATGTCTATTAAATACTCTTACATCAATAACTACACCTGTGCTTCCTGAAGGCAGTTTTAAAGAGGAGTCTCTTACGTCGGTCGCTTTTTCACCAAATATTGACCTTAAAAGTTTTTCTTCTGGACTTGATGAAGTTTCACTTTTTGGCGTGACTTTACCTACAAGTATATCTCCTGGTTTTACCTCAGCTCCAACATAAACTATTCCTGACTCATCTAAATTTCTTAAACTTTCCTCACTTACATTAGGTATATCACGAGTAATTTCTTCAGCACCAAGTTTAGTATCTCTTGCCATAGATTCATATTCTTCTATGTGCACTGAAGTAAAAACGTCGTCTGTCACACATCTTTCAGAAATTAATATTGAGTCCTCAAAATTGTATCCTTGCCAAGGCATAAATGCTACTGTAACATTTTTTCCTAAAGCAAGTTCTCCAAGTTTTGTTGCAGGCCCATCTGCAATTATGTCTCCTTTTTTTATTTTATCTCCAACTTTAACAAGTGGTTTTTGATTTATACAAGTGTTTTGATTAGATCTTTGAAACTTTGAAAGATTATAAATATCAACAGCTGATTGTGATAAGTCCGTTACTTCTGTCGCCTTTACAACAATTCTCTTACCATCAATTTTATCCACCGTACCATTTCTCTTTGCAACTATTGTTACTCCAGAATCAAGAGCAACATCTGACTCGATCCCTGTTCCTACTAATGGAGCCTCTGGTTTTAACAAAGGGACTGCTTGTCTCATCATATTTGATCCCATCAAAGCTCTATTCGCATCATCATTTTCTAAGAATGGTATTAATGCTGCTGCTACGGAAACTAGTTGTTTAGGAGAAACATCAATATAATCTATGTTTTCTTTAGATGAAAGTTCAAAATTTAAATTTTTTCTACATGCTACTAATTCCTCTGCAAAAGATCCGTCGCTCTTCAAAACTGAATTTGCTTGGGCAATAGTAAATTTTTCTTCCTCGATGGCAGATAAATATTTTATTTCTGAGGTTACCGTACCATTTAAAACTTTTTTATAAGGACTTTCTATGTAACCAAACTTGTTTACTCTACAATAAGTAGCTAAACTGTTAATTAAACCAATATTTGGACCTTCTGGAGTTTCAATCGGGCATATTCTTCCATAATGGGTAGGATGAACATCTCTTACCTCAAAACCTGCTCTTTCCCTTGTCAGTCCACCAGGTCCTAGTGCTGAGACTCTTCTCTTATGGGTTATTTCAGATAAAGGATTTGTTTGATCCATAAATTGAGAAAGTTGAGAAGTGGCAAAAAAATCTTTTAAAGATGTTGTTATAGGTTTTGCATTAATTAGGTCTTGTGGCATGGCAGACTCAATTTCTAGAAAAGTTGACATTTTTTCTTTTACAGTTCTCTCCATTCTTAAAAGACCAATTCTGAATTGATTTTCAACTAATTCCCCTACAGATCTAACTCTTCTATTTCCGAGATGATCTATATCATCTACATCTCCTTTTCCATCTCGCAAATCTAACATAAACTTAATTATTTCAATAACATCTGAAGTTTCTAAAATTGTTTTCTTTAAACTTGTGCTTAAATTAAGTTTAGAATTTAACTTTACTCTACCAACTTCTGAGAGGTCATATCTTTCTTTTTTAAAATATAAATTGTTAAAGATTTCTTGAGCGATTTCTAATGAAGGCGCCTCTCCGGGTCTTAATACTTTATAAATATCGTTTAAGGCTTCAGTTTTATTTGTGTTTTTATCAATTTTAAGAGTTTCTAAGATATAGGGTCCTTTGTTAATTGGATCTATATTAACTAAATTAACATTTATTTCTTGATCATCTTTAAGGAGTTTATTTAATTGTTCCTCAGTAATATCAAATCCAGCATTAATTATAATTTCATTACTTTTATTTTTAATATCAGCTGCAACATATTTGCCCATTATTTGTTCACTTGAAACAGAAATTGAATTTAATCCTTTCTCTTGTAGCTTTTTTGCAATTACAAAATTTAATTTTTCTCCTTTGGATAAAACTTTTTTGTTGGTTTTTGCGTCTATTAAATCAAATGATAATTTAATAGGTCTCTTATAATTTTCAGGATTAAAGCTTGTAGACCAGCTTTTAGAACTGTTATTATAAGCGTATTTATCTTTTGTATAAAATGTCTCAATAATCTTTTCTTTCGTGTAACCTAAGGCGTATAGAATTGTAGTAATTGGTAATTTTTTCTTTCTATCAATTCTAAAATATAAGATATCTTTTGGGTCGAATTCAAAATCTAACCATGAACCTCTACCAGGTATTATTCTACAATTAAATAAAAGTTTTCCGCTTGCATGAGTTTTACCTTTATCATGATCAAAAAATACACCTGGACTTCTATGCATTTGATTTACAACTACTCTTTCAACTCCATTTGTGATAAATGTTGCACTCGGAGTCATTAATGGTAAGTCGCCTATAAATACTTCTTGCTCTTTGGCTGAAAGAATTTGTTTGGTATTATTTTCTGCATCTATATCATATACAACAAGCCTCAGATTTGCTTTCAATGCTGCTGCATAAGATAAACTTCTTTGTTTACATTCAATTACATCAAACTTCGGTTTATCTAATTTATATGAAATGTATTCTAATGTTGCTTTATCGTTACCATCATCTATTGGAAATATACTTTTAAAAACTTTGTCAATACCTTTAGAAAGCTCACTCAATTGTTCTTTTAAAGACTTTGATTCTAAAAATTCGTTGTATGAGTTTTTTTGAACCTCAATAAGATTTGGTATGGATAAACCTTCGACTAGTTTGCCAAAACTTTTTCTAATATTTTTCTTTTGCGTAAAAGATAATTGCATCAAATATAAAAAATTCCACTGCAATTTTATGTTGCAATGAAATTTTACTTTAAACCTTGTTTACTTTAATTCTACTTTAGCACCAGCTGCTTCAAGTTTTTTCTTAAATTCTTCAGCATCTTTTTTAGCTACGCCGCCCTTTATTTCTTTTGGAGCCGCTTCGACTAAATCTTTTGCTTCTTTTAAACCTAAACCAGTTATTGCTCTTACTTCTTTAATTACGTTAATTTTTTTGTCTCCTGATGATGCTAAAAAAAGTGAGAATTCAGATTTTTCCTCACCTGCCGGTGCTGCTGCTCCTCCAGCTGGTGCTGCTGCCACCGGCGCAGCTGCTTTTACACCCCATTTTTCCTCTAACTGCTTTGAAAGTTCTGCTGCTTCAACTACTGTTAGGGATGATAGTTCATCAATTATTTTATTTAAATCTGCCATTTTTTTTTTCCGTGAATTAATTTTTTAAACTCTTTGCGCGCGCTAAATTAGCAATTTTTGAGCCAGGTGCAAGTAAAATACTCACTAATTTTT
>MDTD01090282.1_pt1 | contig 24980 bp, 24 predicted proteins | sample 811221 | NCBI WGS metagenome assembly MDTD01 (sample SAMN05326646, study PRJNA326480) | marine metagenome | isolation source: seawater | place: Pacific Ocean: South West | collected 2011 | reverse complement strand
GGCGGCCGGCGCACCGGCCGCCTCCAGCGCGGCGATGGCATCCGCCTTGGCGGCGAAGACATCCGGTGCCGGCGCCAGTCCCTGCCAATGGCGCGGGCCGCCGCCACCGTGGCGCAGGCCGGCGGCCACGATGGTCTGGCCGTCCACCGCATCGCTGAAATATTGCGGCGCCACCTCCATCAGCATGGTATCGGCATGGCCGCGATCGGCGTTGCGCTGCGCCGCCGCCAGCAGGGAGGGCAGCAGGCTGGGCCGCATCGTGTCCAGGCTGGGGCTCATCGGGTTGGCCAGGACCATCTCGTCCTGGCCGCCGCCGAACAGCAAAGCATGGTCCCGCGCGATGAAGGAGAAGCCGACCGTGTCGCAATAGCCGCGGCCGGCCAGGGCGCGGCGCACGTCGCGGCGGCGGCGCTGCGCCAGGGTCAGCGACGGCACCGGCACCGCGGCCACCGGCGGCAGGGAGACGGCGGGGATGCGGTCATAGCCGTGCAGCCGCAGCACCTCCTCGATCAGGTCGTTCTCGCCGCCGATATCCGGGCGCCAGCTGGGCACCGTCACCTGCAGGCCGCCGGCCTCCTGGCGCACCCCGAAGCCAAGACGCTCCAGGTAGCGCACGGCATCCGCCTCCGGCAGGTCCAGGCCGCCGAAGGCGTGCAGCCGGCCCGGCCGCAGAAGGTAACTGCGCGTGGTGTCCGGCACCGCGCCGGCGACCACCAGCTCCGACGGCTCGCCACCGCAGAGTTCCAGGATCAGCCGGGTCGCGGCCTCCATGCCCGGGATCGTGAATTCCGGATCGAGGCCGCGCTCGAAACGGTAGCGGGCATCCGACAGGATGCCGAGCTGCCGGCCGCTGGCCGCCGTGCGCAGCGGGTCGAACAGGGCCGCCTCGACCAGCACGTTCACCGTGTCGGGGGTACAGCCGGAGCTCTCGCCGCCCATGATGCCGCCCAGCGAGAGCACGCCGTCATCGTCGCCGATCACGCAGATACCCGGCGGCAGGTCGTAGGTCCGCTCGTCCAGCGCCAGCAGGCTTTCGCCGCCTTCCGACAGGCCGACCCAGAGGTCGCCGGCGATGGTGTCGGCGTCGAACACGTGCAGCGGCCGGCCCAGGGCGAAGGTCGCCCAGTTGGTGATGTCCACCAGGACCGAGATCGGGCGCAGGCCGATGGCGCGCAGCCGGTCCTGCAGCCAGGCCGGGCTGTCGCCGTTCTTCACGCCGCGGATCAGGCGGCCGACGAACAGCGGGCAGGGCACCGGCCCGTCGCCGCCACCGGCGCGCAGGTGGATGGCGATCGGGCTGGCGAAGCGGCCGGGCACGGGGCTGGTGTCCAGCGGCTTCAGGGTGCCGAGCCCGGCCGCGGCCAGGTCGCGGGCAATGCCGCGGACACCGAGGCAGTCGCCGCGGTTCGGCGTCACCGCGATCTCGATCACCGGGTCGTCCAGGCCCATGATTGCCGCGAAGGGCGCGCCGACCGGCGCATCCGCCGGCAGCTCGATGATCCCCTCATGCTCGTCCGACAGGCCCATCTCGCGCATCGAGCAGAGCATGCCGTTGCTCTCCACGCCGCGGATCTTCGCCTTCTTCAGCAGCATGCCGGTGCCCGGCACGGTGGTGCCGGCGGCGGCGAAGACCCCCTTCATGCCGGCGCGGGCATTGGGCGCGCCGCAGATCACCTGGACCGGCTGGCCGTCATTCACCGCCGGTCCGGCCTGCACCATGCAGACCTGCAGCTTGTCGGCATCCGGGTGCGGCGCGGCGGAGACCACGTCGCCGACGATGAAGGGCGCCAGCTCCGCGCCGCGATCCTCCACCCCCTCGACCTCCAGGCCGATGGCGGTCAGCCGCTCCGTCACCTCGGCCAGTCCGGCCGCGGTGTCCAGATGCTCTTTCAACCAGCTCAAGGTGAATTTCATCGGCTCCGCCCTCCCTGGCCGGTCGGCCGTCGCCTCGGGGTGAACTTCATCGCGACAGCCCTCCCGCCAGGGTCGGCCAGTCGGTGGGCACGAAGCCGTAATGCTGCAGCCAGCGCTGGTCGGAATCGAAGAAGGCGCGCAGGTCGGGGATGCCGTATTTCAGCATCGCCAGGCGGTCGATACCGATGCCCCAGGCGAAGCCCTGCCATTCCTCGGGGTCCAGGCCGCCATATTCCAGCACCTTCGGATGCACCATGCCGCAGCCCAGGATCTCCAGCCAGTCGTCGCCCTCGCCGATGCGGATCTCGGCGCCGTCGCGGCGGCAGCCGATATCGACCTCGGCGCTGGGCTCGGTGAAGGGGAAGTAGGACGGGCGGAAGCGCATCTTCACCTCGTCCAGCTCGAAGAACGCCTTGCAGAAATCCTCCAGCGCGCCCTTCAGGTGGCCCATATGGATGTGCCGGTCGATCACCAGCCCCTCGCACTGGTGGAACATCGGTGTGTGGGTCTGGTCGCTGTCGCAGCGATAGGTGCGGCCGGGCACGACGATCCGGTGCGGCGGCTTCTCCGACAGCATGGTGCGCACCTGCACCGGCGAGGTATGGGTGCGCAAGAGCTTGCGGCTGCCATCCGCCTTCTCGTTGAAATAAAAGGTGTCGTGCATCTGCCGGGCGGGATGCTCCGGCGGAATGTTCAGGGCGGTGAAGTTGTAGAAGTCCTCCTCGATGTCGGGGCCTTCCACGATGTTGAAGCCCATGCCCGCGAAGATCTCGCCGATCTCGTCGATCACCTGGCTGACCGGGTGGATGCTGCCCCTGGGCTCCGGCCGCACCGGCAGGGTGACGTCGACCCGCTCCGACGAAAGGCGCGCCTCCAGCGCGGCATCGGCCAGATCGGCCCGGCGCATGTGCAGCGCTTCGGTCAGGCGATCCTTCAGCAGGTTCAGTTCCTGGGCGCGCTCCTTCCGAAGCTCGGGCGGCATCGCGCCCAGTTCCTTCATCAGGAGGGTCAGGCGGCCCTTCTTGCCCAGCGCGCCGATCCGCGCCGCCTCCAGCGCCGCCTCGTCCTGCGCGGCCTCGACCGCCGCCATCAGGTCGGCCGAGAGCGCCGCAATACCGTCGCCGCCTGCCGCCGTGTCGCTTCCGCTCACCGTGTCATCCTCGCTGTCGCCTGCCGCCACCTTTTAGGGGGCGGGCTTGCGTTGCGCCAACAGAAACAGAAATGGCCGCCCCGCATCCTCCCGCAAGGGGAATTCGGGGCGGCCACGCATCGCGATGCGATGGGGAGCAGCCGCCGGCGCATGCCCGCGGCTGCAGATTGTGGGAGGCGGCCGGCCGACCCCGAAGGTCGGCCCCGGCAGCTTGCCTGGACCGGATCGGTCCCGGCCCCTACGCGACCTGGGAGGCCGGCGCGGGCTGGGAGTCGAGCGCGGTCTGGGCTTCCTGCGCCAGGGCCTTGAAGGCCTCCGGCTCGCGCACGGCGAGATCGGCCAGGATCTTGCGGTCGACCTCGACGCCGGAGAGCCGGAGACCGCTCATAAATCGGGAATAGGTCAGGCCGTGCTCGCGCGCGGCGGCATTGATGCGCTGGATCCACAGCGCACGGAAGTTCCGCTTCTTCACCCGCCGGTCGCGATAGGCGTATTGCAGCCCCTTCTCGACCTTCTCGATGGCGGTGCGGAACGTACGGGAACCGGACCCCCGATAGCCCTTGGCCATCTTGAGGATCTTCTTGTGGCGGCGATGCGTGGTGACGCCGCGCTTCACGCGAGACATTGCGTCTTCTCCTGAACGATCGAAAGGCGGGACGGGACAGACGGCCCCCTGCCGGGCAGGCAGGCCGCGGTCGCAGCCCCGGCGTTATCCGTTGGGCAGCAGGTGCCGCTTCACCCGGGGCTCGTCGGCCTCGGACATGATCTTGGTGCCGCGCAGGTCGCGGACCTGCTTCGGCGTGCGCTTGATCATGCAGTGACGCTTGCCGCTCTGCGTGTGCCGGACGCGTCCCTTCGACGTCAGTCCGAAGCGCTTCTTCGCGCTCGAATGGGTTTTCAGCTTGGGCATTTTGCTCTCTTCGACTGTCGGCGACCCGATCCCTGCCGCCGGGCGGCATATGCATCGGTCGCGCTCTGGGCTTTGCGGGTCGCCTCGGCATGCCCTGGCATTCCGCAAAACTGGAAATGCCACGCCGGACCACCCATCCGTCTGCCGCATGCCGGCGGCCAGGCCGATATCCGACCGGGGTCGCGGGCGCGCAGGGCCGCGAGATATAGCGACAGCGCGACCGGGATGCAAGCGGCAGCTGGCGGACGCGGCGGAGAAGAACCCCGCCCTAGCCGTAGAACAGCGATGGCAGCCAGAGCGACAGGCCGGGGATCAGGATGATGATCGCCAGGCGCACGATGTCGGCGCACCAGAACGGGGTGACGCCGCGGAAGATCGTGCCGGTGCCGACCTCCGGCAGGACCGAGCGCAGGACGAAGACGTTCAGCCCCACCGGGGGGGTGATCAGGCTGATCTCCGTCACCACCACCACCATGATGCCGAACCAGACCAGGTCGTAGCCCAGCCCGTCGACCAGCGGATAGAAGACCGGCACCGTCAGCAGGATCATCGACAGGCTCTCCAGCACGCAGCCGAGCACCAGGTAGACGATCACCAGGAAGAAGATGACGAAGATCGGCGCCGTCTCCAGCGACAGGGCGAAGGAGGTGAGCTGCTGCGCCATGCCGGTCATGTTGATGAAGTTGGCGAAGATCAGCGCGCCGATCAGGATCACGAACAGCATCGCCGTCGTGGCGGCGCTCTCGTACAACACGTCCAGGAAGCTGCGCCAGGTCAGCGAGCGGCGCAGCAGCGCCAGCACCAGCGCGCCGAAGGCGCCGACCGCTGCCGATTCCGTCGGCGTCGCATAGCCGGTGTAGATCGCCCCCAGCACCACCAGGAACAGCACCAGCACGCCCCAGACGCCGAGCAGGGCACGCGCCCGCTCGCCCCACGGCGTCTTTTCGCCGGGCGGGCCGGCCGCCGGGTTGCGCCAGGTGGTCCAGCGCACGGCCGCCATGTACAGCAGCACGCCCAGAATGCCGGGTAGGATGCCGGCGGCGAACAGGGAGGCGATGTCCTGTTCTGTCAGGATGCCGTAGATCACCAGGATCACGCTGGGCGGGATCAGGATGCCCAGGGTGCCGCCGGCGGCGATCGAGCCGGCGGCGAGCGACGGGTCGTAGCCGTATTTCTTCATTTCCGGCATGGCGACCTTCGACATCGTCGCCGCCGTCGCCAGGCTGGAACCGCAGATGGCGCTGAAGCCGCCGCAGGCGACCACGGTCGACATCGCCAGCCCGCCGCTGCGATGGCCGAGGAAGGAATAGGCCGCACGATAGAGTTCCTGCGACATGCCGGAGCGGCTGACCAGGTTCCCCATCAGGATGAACATCGGCACGATGGAGAGGTTGTACTCGCTGCCGGTCTCGTAGGTGACGGCGCGCACCATGGCCAGGGCGGCGCTATAGTTGCCGAGAATGGCGGCGAAGCCGAAGAAGCCGACAATCCCCATGGCAAAGGCAATGGGCACGCGCAGGAAGATCAGCGCGAGCATGACGGCGAAGGCGATGAGGGCGGTTACCATGGTCGGTCAGGTCCCGCCGCTGCCCATCTGCGCGGCCTGTTCGGCCGAGGCGCCGACCGCCGCAAGCAGCGCGTTCACGAAGGAGATGATCGCGGCAACGCCCGACAGCACGGCCATCACGTAGGTGACAGGTCCCAGGGAGATCTCCAGCACCGAGGTGGTGTCGCCATAGCCGACCTGTTCGGCCGCCTTCTCCCACAGCTGCCAGCACAGCACCGCCAGGGAGATCGTGACCACCAGGTCGATGACCAAATCGCTGGCACGGCGTACGAAGCGGCTGAGGAACGGCTCGATCAGCTCAACCTGGACATGGCCGCGGCGCGCCGTGATCAACGGCAGCCCGGCGAAGATGACCAGGGTCAGGCTCAGCTCCGTCAGTTCGAAGGCGGAACCGATCGGCGCGGAGAACACCTTGCGCATGAAGGTGTCCACGACGGTCAGCGCCATCATGAAGAACAGAAGGAGGGAGGCGATATACTGCAGGAGCCGCCCGGACCAGATGGCCGGGCGGCTCCAGGCTTTGGCATTCACAGCCGAACGTTCCGTGGAAGTGCCGGTGCGCCGGCGATCACATGCCGCTCTCGTGCAGCTTCTTCGCCTCCGCCTGCATCTCCGACACGATCTTCATGCCGTCCAGGCCGTACTTCGCCTTGACCTCGTCGGCCCAGGCCTTCTGCAGCGGATCGACCTTGCCCCGGATCTCGGAAACGAAGGCATCGCTGGCGGTGGTCACCTTGATGCCCTTCTCGTCCATCAGCGCCCAGCTGGCCTTGTCCGCCTTGTTCCAGGCCTCGCCCGCCAGCTTGGCCAGCGCCTCGCCCGAGACGCTCATGATCGCGTCCTGGTCTTCCTTCGGCAGGCCGTCGAACTTGGCCTTGTTCATGATCATCACGAAGGAGGTGTTGTACAGGCCGCCCGGCACCTTGGTGGCGAACTTGATCATGTCCTGCAGGTTGAAGCTCTTCACGCTCTCCGGCGGGAAGAAGACACCCTCGACCACGCCGTTCTTCAGCAGCTCGAAGCTTTCCGGCGCCGGCTTCAGAAGGGAGGTCACGCCCATCGCCTTGGTGATGTCGTTCACCACGCCGCCGCCGACCCGGATCTTCAGCCCGTCGAAGTCGGACAGGTCGTCGATCTCGCGGGTGGTGTTGAACATGGTGCCCGGGCCGTGGGTGAAGACGGACAGAACCTTCACGCCGTCATGCTCGCCGGCATCGGCCATGTACTTCTCGAACATGCGCTGATAGGCGATCGAGGTGGCGACGGCATCATTGCCGAAGAACGGGAATTCCGCCGACTTGGTCAGCAGGAAGCGGCCGGGGGTATAGCCGTGCACCACGAAGGAGACGTCCATCACGCCGTTCTTCACCGCGTCGAAGGTCTGCGGCGGCTTCACCGGCGCCTTCGGCAGGACGTTCGCCTGCACCCGGCCGTCGGTGGCCTTCACCACGGCCTCGCCCCAGGGGACCAGCAGGTCCGCGGTGAGCGGATGGCTGGGGGGCACCCAGGATGACAGGGTCAGGGTCTCTGCCGCCTTCACCGGACCGGACAGGCCCAGCGCGAGGGCGGCCGGCAATGCCGCCGCCATGCCTGCCAGGACCGTGCGGCGGCCGATGCCGCGGAACGTCGCGAAACTCGTCATGATCTCTTGCCTCCCTCTTGGCCGGGCAGGCCGGCGCCTGCCCTCGCAATGGATTCCTGCATCTGGACCGTCCGCACGATGCGGACCGCGACGGGCCGGGCATGATTGCGGTCATGCGGGCGCAGGCGGTGCCGGCGGACGGCTCCCCGGTCTTCGGCCGGGCTCCGGAAGGCGGGATGTTGCGCACTTTGCCTGCGCGGGGCAAGAGGCAACCCTTGCGCAGGTGCGAAGAAGTCCAAGGCGGAGGCAGGGCCGGCAGACATGCCGGAGGCGGCAGAGGGGGTGATCGCAGGGCACCGTCCGGGCTGTCCCGCGCGCACCCCTGGCACTGTTCACATCCGATGCCCGGATGCGCGGGCCATATCCGATGCGCGGGCCGCACCTGATGCGCCAGCCGCAATTGCGGGCCGGCCGGATCCGGTGGCGGCCGCACCCGGATCCATCGGTCCGGGCGACGGCAGCCGCAGAGGATCCGGCGGGCCGCCCCGCCTGGACCGGCCTTCCGGACAGCGGCCGCGCCGAAGCCGTTACTTCGGCGCGATCACCATCGTCATCTGGCGCCCTTCCATCTTCGGCGTCTGCTCGACCTTCACCCGGTCGTTCAGATCCTGCTGGACCCGGTCGAGAACGCGCCGGCCGAGGTCCTGGTGCGCCATCTCGCGGCCACGGAAGCGCAGGGTGACCTTGACCTTGTCGCCTTCGCCGAGGAACCGGTTCATCGACCGCATCTTCACGTCATAGTCGTGCTGGTCGATGTTCGGGCGCATCTTGATCTCCTTGACCTCGATGACCCTCTGCTTCTTGCGGGCCTCGGAGGCCTTCTTCTGCGCCTCGTACTTGTACTTGCCATAGTCGAGGAGCTTGCAGACCGGCGGGTCGGCGTTGGGGGAGATCTCCACCAGGTCCAGGCCGACCTGCATTGCGGTTTCCAGCGCAGCGTCGGTGGGCACAACACCATGGTTGTTGCCTTCGTGATCGATCAGGCGAACCTTGGAGGAGGTAATGCGGTCGTTGACCCGGGGACCGTCGAATGACGGAGGTTGGGCGATCGGGGGACGGGCTATGTCATCAATCCTTCTGCTGCGGCGTGCGGAAGATGTCGTGCGCCACAGTCAGAACCAGGAAACCGATGACCATGCGCCGAAACCTCCGTGCCGTTAACATACATATCCGCGGCAGCTGCAGGTGCGTGTGCAACCTTGTGGCCGCACCCCGTAAACGGGCATGCCACGCCGCAGCTTGCGGATCTCCTGAATGTAACTCCGTTCCGGATCTGTGCAAGAGCGGCCGCGTCGGGCCCCGGGGCCGGCAATGGCGGCCGGCGACGCGGTCCGCTCGATACCGAATCCGCGGATTTGCTGGCACCTCCGGCCAGAATAGCGAATTCCGGTTACCGCTTGATGGCATCCAGGGCCATGCCGACCTCCGCCACCTCCAGCGCCGAAAGCACGGGTCGTCGCAGCACCGTGACCTTTCCGCCACGCGGTGCGCAGAGCGTCGGGTCGGATTCCGCCGAGAACAGCACCACGCTGGGACATCCGGCAGCGGCGATCAGGTGCATCGGCCCGGTATCGTTGCCGACGGCGCCGCGCGCCGCCTGGGCCAGGCCGACAATGTCGCCCAGGCCGGTCTGGCCCGCCAGGTCCAGGGCAGCCGGGCAGTCGGCGCAGATCTCATGCGCCAGCTTCTGCTCCGCGGCACTGCCCAGCACCACCGGCCGCAACCCGTCGGCGGCGAGCAGCCGCGCCAGCTTGGCATAGGCCGCGGCCGGCCAGCGCTTCCCCGGCCGATGGGCGGCGCCGCCCGGCACCAGCAGCACCGCATCCGGCCCGGCGCCGAAATGGCGGATGTCGTGGCACAGGGGCCGCAGGTCCGGCGGCGGGACATGCGGAATGCCGGCCAGTTCCAGCTGCTCCGCCTGCCGGTCGAGGGTGTGCATGGAATCGCGGTCGGGATTGGCGTGCGGGTGCGAGCAGCCGGCCGCGATGCCCGACCATTCCGGCCGTCGGCCCGGCGGCCAGAGCCGGAAATAGAAGCCCGACCGGTCCGAGGTCTGCAGGTCGTAGACCCGGCGGAAGCCGGCCGCCAGCAACCGGTTGCGCAGCGCCGCGATGCGGCCGAACTGCCACCATCTGGGCCGCCGGTCGAGCCAGACCTCGTCGAAGATGCCGAGCTCCCGCGCCAGGCCCTCGAACGGCGCGGTGGTCAGCAGGGTCAGGTGGGCGTCCAGGTGGTGGGCCCGGATCGCCTGGAACGGCCCGATCGCCTGGACCAGGTCGCCCAGCGCACCCAGCTTGATGACCAGGATGCGCTCGTTCATCCGTGCCGCCCGGCCCCGTGCTGAGCGGCCCTGTACTGAGCGCCCCCGTGCTGACCGTTCCCCTGCCGGCCGGCACGGGCCTCCAGCACCTGGCGATAGACCTGCAGGGTCGCGCCGGTCATGGAGTCCAGGCTGCAGCGCTCCGCGATCCGCGACCGGGCGATCTCCGCCAGCCGGGTCAGGTGGCCGGCATCCAGCGCCAGAACCCGCTCGATACCGGCGGCCAGGGCGGCCGGGTCGTTCGGCGGCACCAGCCAGCCGGTGACCCCGTCGACCAGGTTCTCCGGCGTGGCGCCCAGCGACGTCGCCACCACCGGCCGGCCCATGGCCTGCGCCTCCGCCGTCACCCGCCCGAACGCCTCCGGTTCGGTGGAGGCGGAGACGACGACATCCGCCAGCAGGTAGGCCGCCGCCATGTCGTCGCAGCGGCCGGGCAGCAGGATCCGCTCGCCCAGCCCGGCCTGGCGCACCGCCTCCTGCAGCTGCTGGCGGTACGATTCGCGGCCGCGATCGTCGCCGGCAAGCACACAGACCGCACCCCTGTCGCGCAGCTGCGCCATCGCCTGCACCATCACCATCTGCCCTTTCCAGCCGGTCAGCCGGCCGGGCAGAAGGATCACCGGCACGCCCTCCGGCAGGCCCCAGTCCCGCGCCAGCACCTCCTGGCGCACCCGGGCGACGGTCTGCGGGTCGTAGCGGTGCATGTCGATGCCGCGCGGGATCACGGTCATCGGCACCGGCGGGCGGCCATAGACCGCCTCGATATGGCGGGCGGTGAAGGCGGAGTTGGCGATCACATGGTCCGACTTCAGCATGACCGCGTTGTAGCGCCGCTTCAGGGCGGTGCGGGCGCCATAGGTGCCGTGGAAGGTGGTCACCAGCGGCAGGCCGGCACGGCGGGCCGCGGCCAGTGCGCTCCAGGCCGGGGCGCGGCTGCGCGCATGCAGGATCGAGATCCCCTCCGCCGCCGCGATCCGCGCCAGCCGGCGGCCGTTCAGCCAGATGCCCAGCGGGTTCTTCCCTTCCAGCGGCAGGGTCAGGTGGCGGGTGCCGCCGGCCTCCAGCTCGCCAACCAGGCGGCCGCCGGCGGAAGCGACGAGGCTGCGCCACCCCGCCGCAACCAGCGCTGCGGCGACATCGACGGTGCCGGTCTCCACACCGCCGGAATGCAGCGCCGGCAGGATCTGCAGTATCGCGGGCGGCGGCGCCCCGGCTTCTTCGGCGGCCGGTCCGGTCATCGACTGCCGGACCGAGTTGCCCTGCCACCCCGGTCGGCGGCAGGCTGCAGGGCGGCCGCATGCAGGCGCGAACGCGCCGGCGGACGCCGCGACACCGACTGATTGGGACGACAGGATTTTTTCATGGCAGAGACGGATGCACCGGCCTTTCTGGAAAGGCCCGACGGGACCGCCATCGCCTATCACAGGGCCGTGCCGGCGTCACCCGCGCCCGGGCCGGGCGTGATCTTCTGCGGCGGCTTCAAGTCCGACATGACCGGGACCAAGGCGACCGCCCTGGACGATCACTGCCGCGCCGCCAACCGCCCGTTCCTGCGCTTCGACTATTTCGGCCATGGCCAGTCCGGCGGTGCCTTCGAGGACGGCACCATCGGCCGCTGGGCGGAGGATGCCGTCGCCGTGCTGGACGACCTGACCGCCGGGCCGCAGGTGATCGTCGGCTCGTCGATGGGCGGCTGGATCATGCTGCTGGCGGCCCTGGCCCGGCCGCAGCGGGTGGCCGGCCTGGTCGGCATCGCACCGGCGCCGGACTTCACCCAGCGGCTGATGTGGGAGCGCTTTCCCGACGCGCAGCGCGCGGCCCTGCAGCGCGACGGCGAACTGCGGGAACCATCCGAGTATGACGAGGAGCCCTACGTCATCACCGCGCGCCTGATCGAGGAGGGGCGTCGCCACCTGCTGCTCGACGACGGCATCGGCCTGCACTGCCCGGTCCGCATCCTCCAGGGCATGCAGGATCCCGACGTGCCATGGCGTCACGCCCTGCAGCTGGTCGCCGCCCTGGCGGCGGCGGATGTCCGCCTGACCCTGGTGAAGGATGGCGATCACCGGCTGTCGAAGCCGGAGGAGATCGCCCTGATGCTGGCCACGGTCGAGGATCTCTGCCGCCACACCGCCCCGGCATAGCGGCCTCAGCCGGCCGCGCCGCCACCTTCCGCCGCCAGCACCGCGGCAAGGCCCTCCCGGTAGGTGGGATAGGCCAGCTGTGGCAGCAGCTCCCGCTTCAGCCGGTCGTTCCGGACCCGGCGGTTGTCGGCCCAGAAGCTGCGCGCCATCGGGCTCATCTCTGCCGCCGCCGTCGCGAAGTCCTGCAGCGGCGGCACCGGCAGGCCGAGCAGGCGGGCCGCATGGGCGGTGACGGCTTCCGGCTCCACCGGTTCGTCGTCGCAGACATTGTAGACCCGCCCACAATAGCCCCGCTCGGGAACAGGCCGTTCGATCGCGGCGGCCAGCGCGGCAGCGATGTCGTCGACATGGATGCGGGAGAACATGTGCCCCGGCCGGTCGATGCGCCGGCCGCGACCCTGCCGCAGGGCGTCGAAGCTGGAGCGGCCGGGCCCGTAGATGCCGGCCAGGCGGAACACCTGCACCGGCAGGCCATGGTCGCGGCAGGCGGCGAGCCATTCCCCTTCCGCCGCCAGCCTGCGCCGGCTGCGGGCCTGCGTCGGCCGGCAGGGCGTCTCCTCGTCCACCCAGGCACCGCCGCTGTCGCCATAGACGCCGGTGGTCGAGAGATAGCCGAACCAGGCCGGCGCCGCCGCCAGGATCTGCGGCAGGCAGGCGGCATGCACCGGATCGCCATCCTCGCCCGGCGGAATGCTGTGCAGGACATGCGTGGCGCCCTGCAGCGCGCCCTCCGGCAGCGGCAGGCCGGGACCGAAGGCATGGGCCTCGATCCCGGCCGCCGCCATCTCCTGCCGCCTGCCCTCCGACCGGCTGGTGCCGGCGATGCGCCAGCCGCCGGCGGCCTGCAGCCGCCGCGCCAGGGCGGCGGCCGAAAAGCCGAAGCCGAAGCAGAACAGAAGGCGCGTCATGTCCCGACCGGCGTGCCGGCTCAGTCCTTGTCCCCGTCGTCGTCGCCGGCGGAACGGATGAAGACCAGCGCCCGCACCGTGATCCGGTCGGACACGTTCACGCCGCCGCCGGCGGAGGAATCGGCGGCCTCCGCCATCATCATGCGCGGCGCGGCCTTTTCGCGCAGCATCACCGGCGTCACGGCATCCGGCACGAAGTTGATCTGGCCGATGGTGAACTTCTGCTCCGGGAAGACCCGCTGCAGCTCCTTCAGCTCCGTCGCCGCGGCCGCGTAGATCCTGCGCCGCAGCTCGGTGCGCAGGCGTTCCCGGTCGGCCAGCACCGGCGAGAAGTCGATATGGTCGATGGTGACCTTCATGCCCGGCTTGCTGACCTTCTCGGCACGGTCGCGCAGGCCTTCCAGCGCGTCCTGCTTCATCCGCGCCTCGGCAGCGATCTGCCAACGGTCCAGCCCGGCGGAATCCCGCACCTGGCCGAAATGGGTGAGCTTCCAGTCGGCGCCGGGCGCCAGGCTCTCCAGCGCGCCGAGCACGGTGCCGCGCATGTCCTGGCCCGCCGTCTCGCCGGAGAAGGCCGCGTCGACGGAGGCATGCACCGTCGCCAGGTCTGTCTCCGCCCAGCCTTCCTCCGACAGGTTCAGGACGATGGCGTCCAGCAGTTCGCCGCCATCGCCGTCCTGCGCCTGCGCCGTGCGCAGCCCGGCCGGCGCCAGCAGCAGCGCCGCCGCCAGGGCGAGGACGGCCAGGATGGGAATCGTCCGGGCGGGGACAGCCCGGCTCGTCTGGGAAATCGCTTGCATGGTCTTTCTCCGTCCAGTTCCACCGTCTGCCGCCGGCAGGCAGCCCGGCCTGCCAACACCCTGCCCGGCCTGGCGTTCCGGCGGAACGCGACACGCCGTGCGGCGCCGGGATTGCCTCGACCAGGGGGGCAGGCTATCGCAAGGCCATGACCCCAGCATCATCCAGAATATGCCGAGATCGTGGCAGGCCGCGGACGAAACCGTGGCAGCGCCGCCGCGGCGGCGCCCGCTTCGTCGCCGTCGCGGTTTCATGGGGCGCCCTGTTCCTGCCGCCCGCAGCCATGGCAGTCGCCCAGGAAGGTCCGGCGGAACCGGCGGTGATGGCGCGCTATGCCGATTGCCTGGACGAAGCGGCGCGGAGTCCCGTGACCGCCGCCGACCGTGCCCGCGCCTGGCGCGAGGCGGCCGGCGACGGGGTGCCGGGCGCCCTGGCCGGCCATTGCCTGGCGGTCGCCCTGACCGGCAGCGGCAGCTATGCGCAGGCGGCCACCGTACTGAAGACCCTGCTGGACGAACTGCCGCCGCCGCTGGCGCAGGACCCCGCGCTGCGGACGGAGCTGCAGGTGCAGACCGGCCATGCCTGGCTGCTGTCGCGACAGCCCGACCTGGCGCAGGAGATGTTCGCCCGCGCCCTGGACGCCGACCCGCAGAACCCGGCCCGCTGGACCGACCGGGCCCGCGCCCGGGCCGACCAGGGCGACTGGGCCGGCGCCCGGGCCGACCTGGACCAGGCGCTGCGGCTGGACCCCGAGGATGCCGCGACCTATGCGCTGCGCGCCAGCGCCTGGCGGCACGGCGGCAATGCGGATCGCGCGATGGAGGATGTGCAGCTGGCCCTGGCTTTGGCACCCCGCCTGCCGGAGGCACTGCTGGAACGCGGCATCCTGCGCCGCGCCGCCGGCGACCTGGCCGGCGCGCGGGACGACTGGCTGCAGATCCGGATGGGCGCCCCCGACAGCGTGGCGGCGGAAACCGCCGGCCGGCTGCTGGAGCAGATGGACCTCAACACGTCGAAGTAGCGCCGCCCCGGGACCTTGCACGGCCCACCGCATCGGCCCATTCGGCGGCGACCATCGGTTCGGGATCCGGCGGCCGCGCTTCGTGTTCCGCGGCCATGCCTGCCGGGCCGACATGCTGCGCCAAGGCCCAGACCGCCATCGCCCGCACCGGCGCCGCGGCATCGTCCAGCAGTCGCCGCAGGGCGGCGATCGCGGCCGGCCGGTCGGCGCTGTCGGCGCGCATATTGCCCAGTGCCACCGCCACGTTCCGCACGAACCGGTCGCGGCCGATCCGCTTCACCGCGGTCTTGCGGAACAATGCCCGGAAGCCGGCATCGTCCAGCGCCGCCAGCTCGGTCAGCCGCGGCGCGCGAAGTGCCGTGCGCGCCTGCAGCGCGGCCTCTGCCGCCTGCTGCGCGAAGCGGTTCCAGGGACAGACCGCCAGGCAGTCGTCGCAGCCGTAGATCCGGTTGCCCATCGCCCGCCGGTAGCGGCGGGGGATCGGGCCGTCCTGCTCGATGGTCAGGTAGGACAGGCAGGCCCTGGCATCAAGCTGGTAGGGCGCCGGGAAGGCGTCGGTCGGGCAGATCTCCAGGCAGCGGCGGCAGGAGCCGCAGGCATCGCGGTGGGCCGCGTCGGGCGGCAGGTCCAGGTCGGTATAGAGCGCGCCCAGGAACAGCCAGGAGCCGAAGCTGCGGCTGACCAGGTTGGTATGCTTGCCCTGCCAGCCGATGCCGGCGGCGGCGGCCAGCGGCTTTTCCAGCACCGCGGCGGTGTCCACGAAGACCTTCAGGTCGCAGTCGAAGCGGCCGGCCATCCAGCGGCCGAGCCGCTTCAGCCGCTTCTTCAGCACGTCGTGGTAATCGTCGCCCTGCGCATAGACGGAGATCACGCCCTGCGCGCTGTGCTGCAGGCGTGCCAGCGGATCCTCCGCCGGGCCGTAATTGGCGCCCACCATGACGATGCTGCGCACCCGCGGCCACATCGCCCGCGGCGCCGCCCGCCAGTCCGCCTTGGCGGCGAGCCATTCCATCTCGCCGTGTCGGCCGAGCGCCAGGAAGCTGCGGAAGCGGTCGCCGGCGGCGCCGAGCGCCTCGGGCCGGGTGACGCCGAAGGCTTCGAACCCTTCGGCAGCCGCCCGGGCGGCGATCTCCTGCCGGACAGGGTCCGGCGTCCGGTCGGTACGGCTGGCGGCCCGGCTGTCGGCGGCCTCAGAAATCCAGGTCGGCATAATGCGCCGGCGGCGTCAGGCCGGGGAGCTGGTCGGACAGCAGCGACCGCATGCTCGGCCGCGACTTGAAGCGGGCGTACCAGTCCTTTGCCGCGGGGAAGTCCTCCCACGGCACGTCGCCCAGATAGTCGAGGCAGGACAGGTGCGCGGCGGCGGAGATATCCGCCACCGAGAGCTCGCCACCGGCCAGCCAGGAACGCCGTTCGCTGAGCCAGCCGACATAGTCCAGGTGGTAGCGGATGTTGTGGCGCGCCGCCCGCAGCGCACCGCTGTCCGGCTGGCCGCGGCGGCTGATGCGTTTCACCACCTTCTCCTCCAGCAGGAGCTCGCTCACCTCTTGCGCGAACTTGTGCTCGAACCAGGACAGCAGGCGCCGCGCCTCGGCGCGGGCATAGGGGTCGGTGCCGATCAGCGGGCGCTCGGGAAAGACCTCCTCCAGGAACTCGCAGATCGGCCAGAGCTCGGCGACCGGCAGGCCCTGGTCGTCCTCCAGCACCGGCAGGGTGCCGGCGGGATTCATCGCCAGGAAGGCTTCCCGCCGCTCCCACGCCTTCTCTTCCTGCAGGACGGCCTCGATGCCCTTCTCGGCCAGCATGATTCGCACCGTGCGGCAGGGCGGGGACAGGGGGCTGTGATAAAGGGTCATCATGGCAGGCGCGGCGGATGCTAGCGGATCGGCGGAAGGGACGACAGCCCGCCGCAGGGGCGGAAGCGGCAGGCGGGAGCATTCTTGCCGTCGGCGCAGCGCTGTGCCACACAAGAAACGACCAAGCGGCCGGCCAGCCGACCGCCCCCTCTCGTGCTGCGGCCTCTCCTGCTGTGCTGGCACATCCCATATCCAGGGCCCCGCCCGGGGCCCGAAACGGCCCTCCCGGCCCTCCCCCGCCAGGCGCTTGCCGCCCGGACCCGGCGGGCAGGGCGGCCGGCATGGCGCCCCCGGCCCGAAGGGATCGGTAGGTGACACTCCTGCAACTGCTCGTGCTGGCCCTGGTCCAGGGCATCACCGAGTTCCTGCCGATCTCCTCCTCGGGGCATCTGATCCTGATCCCGCTGATCGCGGACTGGCCGGACCAGGGGCTGGCACTGGATATCGCGGTTCATGTCGGCACCCTGCTGGCGGTGATGCTGTATTTCTGGCGCGACATGATCGCCATGCTGCTGGGCCTGCTGAACCTGCTGCGCGGCCGCCGCACGGACGGCGCCCGGCTGGTGGCGATGATCCTGGTCTCCACCGTGCCCGTGCTGATCGCCGGCTTCCTGCTGCAGCGCGCCGGCATGATGGAGGAACTGCGCACCGTCCTTGTCATCGGCTGGGCGACCCTGGTGTTCGGCATCCTGCTGTGGCTGGCCGACTGGCTGGGCATGACCATCCGCCGCATCGAGCATATGAGCCTGGGGGCCGCGCTGTTCATCGGCTGCGCCCAGGTCCTGGCGCTGATCCCCGGCACCAGCCGCGCCGGGGTGACGATGACCGCGGCGCGGATCATGGGCTTCGAGCGCGATGACACCGCCCGCTTCTCGATGCTGCTGTCGATCCCGACGATCCTCGCGGCCGGGGCGCTGGCCGGCCTCGATCTGGCGGAAAGCGGCGACACCCGGCTCGGCTTCAGTGCCATCCTGGCCGCCCTGCTGGCATTCGGCGCGGCATTGCTGTCGATCTGGGGCCTGATGTGGTGGCTGCGGCGGGCAACCTACGCACCGTTCGTGCTGTACCGGCTGCTGCTGGGCGCCGGCCTGCTCGCCTGGGGCTACGGCCTGCTCTGAAGCCTGCCGCAGGATGCCTCAGGAGAAGCGGGGCGCCACCTTCCGGCCGCCGCGACGATAGCGGTACATGTAGGATTCCACCGTGCCTTCCACCGGGGTCAGCGCCGCCATCCCCAGGGCCTCGAAGCCCTTCGCGCCCTCGGGCACGACATTGTCGGTCTTCAGCAGCTCCACCTGGTCCGCGGTGATCGGCGGCTTCGGCAGCAGGCCGGCGAAGGTGCCGATCATGGCGGCCAGGCCGAACGGCAGCGGCAGCAGGACCGGATGCCGCGCCGTCACCTCGCGCACGATCTCCATCAGTTCGCGGAAGGTGTAGACCCGGGGGCCGCCCAGGAAATAGGTCTCCCCCCGCAAGCCCGGATCGGCGATCGCGGCCATCACGGCATCGGCGACATCGCCGACATAGACCGGCTGGAAGCGGGTCTCGCCGCCGCCGATCAGCGGCAGGAAGGGGAAGGTCCGCGCCATCCAGCCGAAGCGGTTGAAGAAGTCGTCCTCCGGCCCGAACACCACCGAGGGGCGGAAGATCGTGGCATCCGGATAGACCTCGCGCACCGCCTGCTCGCCCACCGCCTTGGTCCGGGCATAGCGCGATTCGGAGTCCGGGTCGGCGCCCAGCGCCGACATCTGCACGAAGGTGCGCACCCCCGCGGCACGGGCGGCTTCCGCCACCGCGTGGGCGCCGCGCGCATGCACCGCCTCGAAGCTCTGCGCGCCCGACGGGTTGAGGATGCCGACATAGTTCACGACGATGTCGGCGCTCTGCACCGCATGGGCGATCGAGCGCGGATAGCGGATGTTGGTCTGCACCAGGTCGATCTGGCCGACCGCACCCAGCGGCTTCAGGAACAGGCCCTCGTCCGGCCGGCGCATCGCGACCCGCACCCGGGCGCCCTCATGTGCCAGGCGCTGGACCAGATAGCGTCCCAGGAAGCCGGCGCCGCCGAACACCGTCACCAGTTTGTCGCGCATCGGTTGGGTCATCTCTTTCGGCCGCTCTGTTTGGTCATGCCGCTTCGGCGTGGCGGCAGCCATCGGCCGCCTGCGCCGCGTTCGGGCGGACTATACCGGCGCTGCCGGCCGAGCCAAAGCGCGGATCGCCGCAGCGGCAGCCGGGCCGCCAGCCGATGCCGCCGCCCGCCGCCGGGCGCGGCGGCGAATCGTGGTGGCCGCCTGCGAAAAACGCCGATTGACAACCGTCGTCGCGGGAATTAAAAGCCGGCCTCCATCACGCCCCGATGCCCAGGTGGCGGAATTGGTAGACGCGCTGGCTTCAGGTGCCAGTGGCCGCAAGGCCGTGGAAGTTCGAGTCTTCTCCTGGGCACCACCGATCGCCGCGTTCCCCCGGCAGCCGTCAAGACCGGCCTGCGCCCCAGCGGAACATGCGATCCCTCCGGCAGCATGACCCCGCGGCAGGCCGCGGCCCTCGGGAAGCGCCGCAGCATGAGCGACACCTCCAAGTCCCCGCCCACCAAGCCCCAGCCCCGGTCCGAGCCGGTCATCCACCTGCATCGCGGCGATCTGCCGGACGGCCTGTCGTTCCCCGACGGGGTGGCGATCGATACCGAGACGATGGGGCTGAACCCGCACCGCGACCGGCTCTGCCTGGTGCAGCTGTCCGGCGGCGACGGTGTCTGCCACCTGGTGCAGTTTCCCGTCGGCGGCGGCTTCGATGCGCCGAACCTGCGGGCGCTGCTGACCGACCCGACGGTGCGGAAGCTGTTCCACTACGGCCGCTTCGACATCGCGATGCTCTACACCTTCCTGGGTGTGCTGACGCAGCCGGTCTACTGCACCAAGATCGCTTCCCGCCTGGTGCGGACCTATACCGACCGGCACAGCCTGAAGGAGCTGTGCCGGGAGGTGCTCGGCATCGACCTGTCGAAGCAGGAGCAGAGCTCCGACTGGGGGGCGGAAGTGCTCACCGACAGCCAGCGCAGCTACGCCGCCTCCGACGTGCTGTATCTGCACCGCCTGGCGGCGGAGCTGGACCGCCGGCTGGCGCGGGAGGGGCGCACCGCGATCGCCGAATCGTGCTTCGCCTTCCTGCCGACCCGGGCGGTCCTCGACGTCTCCGGCTGGCCGGACTTCGACATATTCTCGCACTGACCCCTGTCGCGCCGGGCCCGGTTCCGGCGGTGCCCGCGCAGCCGCGCGGCGCGATTGCGTCAGGATAGCGCAGGCCGTGCGCCGGCGTTGCCCGGCCGCCACGGATTGCAATTTCCGTCCAATCGGGCCATATCTGGCACGATTTTTGTTAGAGGACGCGCCTGAGCGCGCAGGACCGCCCTATGAGCGTGCGCGGAACCAGCAGCAGACAGCAGACCGGCCCGGCCGCGGCGGCCGGCGACGACATCGCGTCCGCCCGCCGGGTCCTGCGCATGGAGGCGGAGGCCCTGCAGGGCCTCGCCGACAGCATGGATGAGAGCTTCACCAAGGCGGTGGAGATCCTGGCAGCCGTGCGCGGGCGGGTGATCGTCTCCGGCATCGGCAAGAGCGGCCATGTCGCCCGCAAGATTGCGGCCACCATGGCCTCTACGGGCACGCCGGCGCAGTACGTCCACCCGAACGAGGCCAGTCACGGCGACCTGGGCATGATCACCCAGCAGGATGCCGTGCTCTGCCTGTCGAATTCCGGCGAGAGCCGCGAACTCACCGACATGATCAGCCATGCCCGGCGCTTCCGGATCCCGCTGATCGGCATGGTGCGCCGCTCCGGCTCGACCCTGGCGCAGGAGGCCGACCACTACCTTCTGGTGCCGGAATATCCGGAGGCCTGCCCGCTGGGCCTGGCGCCCACCACCTCCACCACCATGATGCTGGCGCTGGGCGATGCGCTGGCGATCGCCCTGCTGGAACGGCGGGGCTTCACCTCCGACGATTTCCGGGTGCTGCATCCCGGCGGCCGGCTCGGCACCTCGCTGATCCGGGTCGCCGACATCATGCATGCCGGCGAGGAGATGCCGCTGATCCACAGCGGCGCGGCGATGGGCGAAGCGATCCTGACGATGACCGCGAAGAAGTTCGGCTGCGTCGGCGTCACCGGCGCCGGCGGCGCGCTGATCGGCATCGTCACCGACGGCGACCTGCGGCGCGCCATGGGCGACGACCTGTTGCAGCGCCCGATCGACGAGGTGATGACCCGCAACCCGCTGGTGATCCGGCAGCGGGCGCTTGCCGTCGAGGCGATCAACCTGATGAACAGCAAGCCCTGTACCTGCCTGTTCGTCGTGGACGACAGCGCCGCCGCGCGAACGCCGGTCGGCTTCCTGGAGATTCATGACTGCCTGCGTGCAGGGGTCAGCTAGCCGGGTCGGGAGGAACGCGACCGCAATGACCTATCCCGAGCTCCGCGCCGACCCGGGCAGCGATCCGGCGGGCTCCGGACGGGCCGGCCCGGCGCCGGCGGGGAATGGCGGCGGCCTTCTGCGGCGTTCCCGGGCGGGGGGCGACTGGGTCGCGCGCGGCGGCGCCGCCGCGCTGCAGGTCGCCACCCGGCGCAGCCGCTTCGTCAATCTGATGAAGGTGGCGCTGCCGGTGCTCGCCGTCCTGCTGACAGTCGCGGTCCTGGCCTGGCCGCAGCTGCGGCGTACCACCGACGAGTTCCGCCTGTCCTTCAGTTCGCTGGAGACCGACAGCGGCGCACTGACCATGGCGAAGGCGCGCTATCACGGCATCGACGACAAGGGGCAGCCCTATGTCGTCACTGCCGACAGCGCGACCCAGAGCCTGACCGACCGCGACCGCATCGACCTGGTCAACCTGACCGCCGACATCACCACCAAGAAAGGCGAGTGGTTCACCCTGTCGAGCGACAAGGGGATCTACCGCGAGGACACGCAGCGGCTGTTCCTGTCCGGCAATATCGCGATCTTCACCGACCTGGGCTACGAGTTCCATGGCGAGACGGCGGATGTCGACCTGGATGCCGGCACCGTGACCAGCGACGACATGGTCTGGGGGCAGGGCCCCTTCGGCCTGATGCAGGCGCATGGCCTGCGGGGCTATGACGGCGGCGACCGTATACGCTTCATCAACGGTGTCCACACCACCCTGTATCCCGGATCCCGGAGCTGACGAGCCGATGATGCGTGCCTTCCGTCCAGACAACAGACAAGCCGCCGGCCTGCGGGCCGCCGCCCTGATGGCCGCCCTGGCCGCGGCGCTGGTCCTGCTGCCCGTGGCGAGGCCGGCCCTGGCGCAACTGGGCGGCGGCAACCACGACAGCTCGCAGCCGATCGAGGTGATCTCCGACGAGCTGGAGGTGCAGCAGGCGAACAACCTGGCGATCTTCTCCGGCAATGTGGACGCCATTCAGGGCGAGATGCGGCTGCGCGCCGACAAGCTGACAGTCCACTACCGCAACAGCGACCAGGCGGAGGCGCAGGCGGAGGCCGCCGGGGCCGAGGCCGGCGGGGCGATCACGAAGATCGTCGCGGAGGGCCAGGTCTTCGTCTCCTCGCCGAAGGAGACGGGCCAGGGCGATGTCGGGGTCTACGACGTCGAGGGGCAGACCATCGTTCTGGAAGGCAAGGAGGTCGTGCTGACCCAGGGCGACAACGTGATCCGCGGCGCCCGTGCCGTGATGGATCTGGAGACCGGCCGCAGCGTCGTGCAGACCAAGCCGGGCGGCCGGGTCCGCGGCCTGTTCATCCCGAACCAGAAGCAGGGGCAGACGCAGTAGCGATGGCGGACCGTCAGGATATCGGCAGCCGGCCGCCCCAGGATTTGTCCCTGGATCCGCCCCCCGGCCAGGACGGCCCGGACGGGCGCGATGCGACGGGGCCGCAGCTGGTTGCCAGCAATCCCGGCCTGCAGGCCTTCAACCTGGGCAAGACCTTCAAGAAGCGGCCCGTGGTGCGCGATGTCAGCCTGACGGTGCGCCGTGGCGAGGCGGTCGGCCTGCTGGGCCCCAACGGCGCCGGCAAGACCACCTGCTTCTACATGATCACGGGCCTGATCCGGGCGGATGTCGGCTCGATCATGCTGGACGGGCACGACATTACCGGCCTGCCGATGTACAGGCGGTCGCGGCTGGGCCTGGGCTATCTGCCGCAGGAGCCGTCGATCTTCCGCGGCATGACGGTGGAGAACAACATCCGCTCGGTCCTGGAGGTGGCGGAGCCGAATCCGGAACGGCGGGAACAGCGGCTGGACGACCTGCTGGCGGAGTTCTCCATCACCCACCTGCGGCGGGCGCCGGCGATGGCCCTGTCGGGCGGCGAGCGCCGCAGGGTCGAGATCGCGCGCGCCCTTGCCGGGCAGCCGTCCTTCATGCTGCTGGACGAGCCGCTGGCCGGCATCGACCCGATCGCGGTGGGCGAGATCCGCGAGCTGGTCGCCCATCTGAAGCATCGCGGCATCGGCGTGCTGATCACCGAGCATAACGTGCGGGAGACCCTGGACATCATCGACCGGGCCTACATCCTGCACGAAGGCCAGGTGCTGATGGAGGGCCGTCCCGACGAGGTGGTGGCGCATGACGATGTGCGCCGCGTCTATCTCGGCGAACGGTTCAGCCTCTAGGGCCGCGGCGGGCACAGGCCATGGCTCTTTCCCCCCGCCTGGAGCTTCGCCAGAGCCAGACTCTGGTCATGACGCCGCAGCTGCAGCAGGCGATCAAGCTGCTGCAGCTGAACAACCTGGAACTCACCGCCTTCGTCGAGCAGGAGCTGGAGCGCAACCCGCTGCTGGAGCGCAGCGCCGGGGACGAAGGCGGCGGCGGCGACGACCTGGACCGGATGGTCAATGGCGGCGAGCCGGAGGAGGCAGGCCCGGCGCGCGAGGTCCGGCTGGAGAGCCTGCGCCTGGAAGACGACAGGCCGCCGTCGGAGGACGCCCGCAACGCGCTGGACACCGACTACGACAATACCTTCACCTCTGACAGCGGCTCGGATACAGCTCCCGGCCCTGGCGGCGGCGCCGACGGCGACCCGGTCGGCTATGGCGCCAGCACCATCTACGGCAGCGGCGGCTCCGCCCGCTTCGACGATCCCGACCTGCGGCTGGAAAACGCCCTGGGCGAGCAGCTGGGGCTGACCGAGCATGTGCTGCAGCAGCTGCACCTGCTGTCGCTCGACAATGTCGACCGCGCGGTGGCGATGCAGCTGATCGGCGCCCTGGACGAGGCCGGCTACGTCCGCGAACCGCTGGAAGACCTGGCGGCACGGCTGATCTGCCCCCTGGAACGGGTCGAGGCGGTTCTGGGCAGCCTGCAGACCCTGGACCCGGCCGGCCTGTTCGCCCGCTCGCTGCAGGAATGCCTGGCGCTGCAGCTGAAGGAACTGGACCGCCTGGACCCGGCGATGGCCTGCCTGGTGGACAATCTGGAACTGCTGGCCCGGCACGACCTGCCGCAGCTGATGCGGCTGTGCGGCGTCGATGCCGAGGACATGGCCGACATGATCCAGGAGCTGCGCCGGCTGAATCCGAAGCCGGGGCTGGCCTTCGAGACCGAGACCGTGCAGACCGTGGTCCCGGACATCTTCGTGCGACGCGGCCGCGACGGCGCCTGGGTGGTCGAACTGAACAGCGACACCCTGCCGAAGGTCCTGGTCAACATGCGCTATTTCAAGCGTGTGAGCACCGGCACCGCCGACCGCGAGCAGAAGGCCTGGATCTCCGACCAGCTGAATTCCGCCAACTGGCTGGTGAAGTCGCTGGACCAGCGGGCCAATACGATCCTGAAGGTGGCGAGCGAGATCGTCCGCCAGCAGGACGCCTTCCTGGCGCACGGGGTGGAGCATCTGCGGCCGCTGAACCTGAAGGCGGTGGCGGAGGCGATCAGCATGCATGAGAGCACCGTCAGCCGGGTCACGGCGAACAAGTACCTGGCGACGCCGCGCGGCATCTACGAGCTGAAATATTTCTTCACCGCCGCGATCCAGGCGGTGGATGGCGGCGCCGCCCTGTCGGCGGAAGCGGTGCGCCACCGGATCCGTACCCTGATCGACGCGGAGCCGCCGAACGAGATCCTTTCCGACGACCGCATCGTCGAGCTGCTCCGCGATGCCGGAATCGATATTGCCCGGCGGACGGTGGCCAAGTACCGCGAAGCGATGGGGATCGCCTCCTCCGTCCAGCGACGGCGCCAGAAACGCATGCGCGCGTGAGGGGAAAGCCGTCCGAAAGCCGTTCCGCGCATTGACCCTATGGACGGTCCCCCATACTGTCCCGCGCGCTTGATCGCCCGGGCGGGCCGGCTCATCATCGGATCGGGCCGCTTGGCGCAACCGGTGCCAGGTGCGGCCGATCGCCGACCAGCCTGGTAGGTAGGGAATGAAAGTTACTGTTACCGGTCGTCATATCGACCTGGGCGACGCGCTCCGCGAGCATGTCGACGGACGCCTTCAGAACGGGGTGGCCAAGTATTTCGACAAGGCCATAGAGGCCCAGGTGGTGGTCCGCAAGGAAGGCCCGCTCTATCACACCGAGATCTCGGTCCATGTCGGCAGCGACATCGACCACCAGTCCAAGGCGGAGGACGCAGACATCTATGCCAGCGTCGACCAGGCGGCGGCGCGGATGGAGAAACAGCTTCGTAGGGACAAGCGGAAGCGACGCAATCACCATGCCGGCCCGGCGTCCCCGGACCTGCGGTGACCCTGGCGCGGCCGGGCCCGTGCGGGCCGG
>MDTD01063602.1_pt1 | contig 24980 bp, 15 predicted proteins | sample 811221 | NCBI WGS metagenome assembly MDTD01 (sample SAMN05326646, study PRJNA326480) | marine metagenome | isolation source: seawater | place: Pacific Ocean: South West | collected 2011 | reverse complement strand
CGGCACGATGGTTTTTCCGTGCGCGCGGATGCCCTCTGCGCACCCCTCCGTGACGACGCCGAGCACGGCAACGGCGGCGTGACGCATGCGCTCGTTCGACTCGTTGTTGATGTTCGTCGACGCGAACGAGAGAATGGTCGGTAAAATGTACTTGGACGGCACCTTGAGCGCTAAAATATCGATGAGCTGACTCGCGACGGTTTGAATCTGCAACTCCTCCTCGTCGTCGAGCTCCTCCTCGCCCGCGAGCTCAGCCTCCTTTGGCTCGCCGCACAGCGGACAGAGCACCGTCAACATCGGTTCGATGAGTTTGGACTTAATAAATGACTTTGGTTTGTGACGCGCCATGAATGATAACACGTCCAGAGCTCGACGTCGAACCTCCATGCTCAACTCTCGGTCCGCCGTCGCCACCTGAATGCAAAACGACACCACCTCCGGGACCTGACCGCTCAGCGCGTTCGTGCGACTCTCCGTGAGTTCATCCAAAACCTCGAAGACGATCCCCGCGGAATCGTCGTCACCGTCTCGAACCGCCGTCTTCGCCGCCTCGAGGACGTGCGGCGCCAACGCCTTTATCACCGTCATTTGTTCCGGTTCACCCGTCGTGTTCGCCACGAGCGCGCCCACCGCTCGAAGCGCGCTCACGCGCACCTCCGCGATTCCATCCACGAGACCACCCTTAAACAACTCACCCAAAGTGTTGTAGTGATGATTCAGCGCGTTCACGATGGTCTCTGTCAGACTCTCAAACAACTTGAACGCCAACGCGCGATGCGACGGCTCGGGCGAGCTCGCGCACTGTCCCAAAAATTCCAACAGCTCCGGCCACCCGCTCGTCGGCACCGTCCATTTAGCCACGCGCGCGATCACGTCTAACACCGCGTTTCGCATCGCCTTGCTCGGCGCCCGCATCGCCTCGTCCAGGAGCATGCCCTTCGCCGCCGTCCGCTCGCTCGCCGACAGGTTCGCCGAAAACGCTCTCGGCCCGCATCGTCGTTTCACCGTCACGTACGCGAGCGTGCGCACGCTCTCGTCCGCCGTCGCGGACGAACCGATCTCGAACAACGATTTTAACGCGTTTTTACCCCTGAGCGCGCGCTCGAGCGCGCGCTCGCCGCTCGAGCGCGTCTCGGCGTCTCTCGAGAGCGCCGCCGCGAGCGACGACAAGACGCCGTTCACGGTATCGTCGCCGGGCTCTCGCGCGCCGTGACCGGACGTCGACGTCGACGTCATCACGCGTCGCGCTCTCGTCGACTCGCGCGCGCGCGTGGAGACTCGCGCGCGCGACAGCGCCGCGCCGAAGACTGGCGGCGCTCGAGGTCGACCGGCACTCAAAGACGCGAACATCGTCGACGAGAGACGACGCGCGCGCGAGGACGCGGCGCCGGTGAACGACGCGATCGCGCGCGGGAACGCGATCGCGGCGACATGACGGCGTCCAAGATGGTGCTGTTCCCGGAGAAGGCGCTCGAACTCGAACATTCGCCGCAGTTGAAGATGAAACTGCTGGCGCTCGAACGCGACGCCGAGCGGGCGTCAGCGACGTTTAGCGCGCTGGCGACGAGCGCGGAGAATCTGGGTGTCGCCATGTCGACGTGCGCGACGCGAGAGCGGGCGTTGAGCGCGTGTTTGGACGCGCCGGTGAGCGAGGCGAGTTCGTCGGCGAATTGCGGCGACGGCGCCGAGGCGTTGGCGCGCGAACGCGAACGGTTCGCGGGGTGGATCAGGGGCACCATGGCGAACGAGCGCGTGCTTAAGGATGCAAAAAAGGATTTGCTCGCCATCAGGGGCGCGAGACGGGCGTTGGACGCGGCGAAGAAGGAGTACGACTCCACGCGGCAGCGACAGTTAAACACGCGAGGCGACTCGGCAAAGTCGGACGAGGAATTGGACGAGAGGCGGCAGATTTTCGAGTCGGCGAGGTGCGATCTGATGATGGCGTTGCAGCGCGAACGGGTCGGTCGAGAGACGCGGGCCAAAAAGGTGGCGATCGAGTATTACGACGCAGAATTGGATTTCTTCCGGCGGGGAGTGGAAATTTTGTCGATGATGAAGCCAAGACTGGAGTTGCTCAGAGACGAGTGCGCGCATCTGGAAGTTGAAAACGCCGGAGTGGAGTTGGCGTTGACAGAGGAGATGTCTAAATTATTGTCGAAGCGCGATGACGCGCCAAAATCGACGACGGATGCGCTCGCGATGTCGAGTTCGCGTTCGCGAGAGATGACGGCGCAAATGGCGTCGAGCTCCAACGACGACGAGACGCTCATGCAAGGATATCTTTTGAAACGCTCGAGCGGGAAGTTACACGATTGGAAGCGTCGATTCTTCGTGTTGGATTCGCGAGGTAACCTGACGTACGTCAAGTCGCAACCGACCAAGCATCGAAGGGCGCTGAGCGGATTTTTCGGCGGCGGACGAGCGACGGAAGCCGAGGCGAAAGAGACCGTCTCTTTGCTTACGGCGACGATCAAACCGGATTTGGACGATGGGTCCGACATACGATTCGCGTTTCGCGTCGTCTCGCCGGAGAAGACGTACTTCTTGCGTGCGGAGAGCGCGACCGATCAGACAAAGTGGATCGAGGCGATCACAACAGCCATCGCGAGTCTGTTGGGCAGCGTCAACGACAAAATAGTGGCCGAACACGAAGAACGAACTAAAAAGTACGGAAACCGACACACACGAACGTTATCATCTGTGTCGTCGATATCCACGCACGACGTGCCTGCGCCCATGACGATTCTTCCCTCAATTCCAGGGAACGGCGCCTGCGCCGACTGTGGCAGTCCCGAACCCGATTGGGCGAGCTTGAATCTCGGCGTCATGCTTTGCATTCAGTGCAGCGGCGTGCATCGTCAGTTGGGTGTCCACGTCAGCCAGGTTCGAAGCGCCACGTTGGACGTTCGCGCGTGGGAACCGAGCGTGTTTGCATTCTTCAAGCTCTGGGGTAACACAGAAGCCAACGCGCGTTGGGAACACGAGCGCGATCTCGTGTCCCAGAAAAAACCCGACCCGACCGCGAGCTTGGAGACGAGAAAAGCGTACATTCTCGATAAATATGTCGCCAAAGCCTTCTGTCGCCGCGGTCCGCCGTCGACGGAATCCGAACTCTTATCCGCCGTCCGCCGCGGCGATTTCCGCGCCGTCATGGACGTCCTCCTCGGCGGATGTCAAATCAAAGACCACTACGCCGTCCTCGCCGCCGCCTGCGACTGCGGCGATGCCGACACCGCCATCCTCGAGGCCTTGGTCCACCACGGCGTCGACGTCAACGCCCTCGATCTCGCATCCAACTCTCGCCGCACCGCGCTCCACCTCGCCGCCGGTGCCGGCAGAGACGCCTTCGCGAAAACCTTGATTCGCCGCGGCGCCGACCCAGCCGCCAGAGACGCCTTCGCGAAAACTCCGTTCGACGTCGCCGTCGATTGTACGGGCGCCATTCGCGACGACGAGCTCCTCATCATGCTCTCGAGCGCGTAATATCGATATCGCGCTCCCAGTCGCCCCAAACCCTCCCTTTGCCCCTTTAGGGCAATCGTCCTCGATTGGCACTCCCGCGCGCTCCGTCGCGGTCGTCGGTCGATCCCGGTCGCGCGCGCGCGTCCGTCGAACGAGCGCCATGGGGAAGAAGTCCAAGGACGAGGACACGGGTGATAAGCTCGATCGCATCGCCATCGTCAACGCTGAACGATGTCGACCGAAAAAGTGTAAGCAAGAGTGTAAGCGATCGTGCCCGGTCGTCAAGGTGGGGAAGCTGTGCATCGAGGTGTCGCCGAAGGATAAGATTGCGTTTTTGTCGGAGGAGCTGTGCATCGGTTGCGGGATCTGCGTGAAGAAGTGTCCGTTCGATGCGTTGACGATCATCAACCTGCCGAAGGATTTGGAAAAGGAGACGACGCATCGATACGGGCCGAATACGTTCAAGCTGCACAGATTGCCGACGCCGCGCGCGGGACAGGTGTTGGGTTTGGTGGGCACGAATGGGATCGGGAAGTCGACGGCGCTGAAGATTTTGGCGGGTAAGTTGAAACCGAATCTCGGAAACTTTACCAAGCCGCCGGAATGGACGGATATTCTCGCGCACTTCCGGGGATCAGAGCTTCAAAACTACTTGACGAAGATTTTGGAGGATGATATCAAGGCTTTGATCAAGCCGCAGTACGTCGATAATATTCCGAAGGCTGTGAAGGGTGAGGTGCAACAGTGCTTGGATGACCGAAACGAGTTAGACAACTTGGATTTCCTCATCGAACAACTCGATTTGGACAACGTCATGCAGCGCCAAGTCGCGCAGCTCTCCGGTGGTGAGCTTCAGCGTTTCGCCACCGCGATCATCGCGTGTCAACAGGCTGATATGTACATGTTTGATGAGCCGTCTTCGTACTTGGACGTCAAGCAACGTCTCAAGGCATCGCGCGTGATTCGATCGATGTTGAAGGATGACACGTACGTCATCGTCGTCGAACACGATCTTTCCGTGCTCGATTACTTGTCCGATTTTATTTGCTGCCTCTACGGTAAGCCCGGTGCGTACGGTGTGGTCACCATGCCTTTCTCGGTCCGCGAAGGTATCAACATTTTCCTCGCGGGTTTCGTGCCGACGGAGAACTTGCGTTTCCGCGACGAAGCGCTCACATTCAAGGTTGCCGCCCAAGAAGGCGTTGAGGGTGGCGATAACGCGTACTCCAGATACGAGTATCCAGCCTTGGTGAAGACGCAGGGCGATTTCACGCTCAACGTCGAGGCTGGTGAGTTCACCGACAGCGAAATCGTGGTGTTGCTCGGTGAGAACGGTACGGGTAAGACGACGTTTATTCGTCTCATCGCCGGTTTGATTCAACCCGACGATGAAAACGTTGAACTTCCGGAGTTTAACGTGTCGTACAAGCCACAAAAGATTGCGCCAAAGTTCCCCGGTACCGTGCGTGAATTGCTTCACAAGAAGATTCGCGAAGCGTATATGCACCCGCAATTCATCTCTGACGTCATGAAGCCGATGAACATCGACCCGTTGATGGACCAAGCCGTTCAAAACTTGTCCGGTGGTGAATTGCAACGCGTAGCGTTAGCGATGTGCATGGGTACTCCCGCTGACATTTACCTGATTGATGAACCTTCTGCGTATTTGGATTCGGAGCAACGCGTGTGGGCGTCCAAGGTTATCAAGCGTTTCATCTTGCACGCCAAAAAGGTGGCGTTCATCGTGGAGCACGATTTCATCATGGCGACGTATCTCGCGGACAAGGTTGTCGTGTACTCCGGTACGCCCGCGATCGAGGCGACGGCGCACGCGCCGCAGTCTCTGTTGACTGGCATGAATTCCTTCTTGAAGGCGCTCGAGATTACGTTCCGTCGCGATCCGACCAACTACCGCCCGCGCATCAACAAGTACCAGTCGCAGCTCGACAGCGAACAAAAGGCGAACAACTGCTACTATTTGCTCGACGAATAGGCGGTCGCGTTCTGTTTCATCCTAGGTTCTCATACATAGCCCTGTTAGACTCGACTTTTGTGATATCGTCCATTTGGTTACATGTCGCTACATCGTGGTACAGTTCATCTCTACAAGCGTATGTCACATTTCGTTCGGTCGTCACGTCGCGTGTCGACTCGTGGAGTTGAGCATTTTGACTTGTCGCGCCTTGGCTTCCAACCTCGTCTGCGCGTCTTCGAGCGCTCGCGTCAACATTTCGCCCTCCGAGGTTGAGGAATCTCCAATCTCTCGCACGATGGCATCGTGCTCCACGCGAAGCATGGCGAGCTCGTCCTCGAGTTCTTTGTGCACATGTTGCACGTCTCGCGCGTCGTATCGCACCGGTTCGTCTTTACGCGCCGTCTTTCGGGGATTTTCGCTCATCGGAGAGGGCGTTTTGACGACGAAATCGTCGACGGGTTCGCGTCGCATCTTCGCGCTCTCCTCGAGCTCGTCGTCCAACACGAACGGCTCACCGTCTATGATTCGTCTGGTGAGCTTGGCGTTGATGTCACCCATGGCGTGCATGTTCGCGCGCAATCGCTCGCACTGTTCCTCTGCCTCGACCGTCGCCTGCGTGGCGTTTTTCAGTTTCGCAAGCGCGTCGCGAGAAATCGCTTCGGCGCGAGCGCACGTCTCCTCCATTCTTGACACCCGTTCGTTCGCCTCCGTGACGGACTTTCTCGCCGCATCGATGCTCACGTTCGCGCGCTCGCGTATGCGATTCGCCTCGTCGTCGTACGCGTCTCGCAACGCGTCCACGCGCGCGCTCATCCCTCGCTCGACGATGTCGTGCTGCACCGCCAACTCCTCGTTGAGCGACCGCACGGCGTTCGCCATCTCCGTCGACCTCGCCTCCATCATCCTTCTCAACGCGAGCGCCTCGTTTTCGGCCTTGTTCAACTGTTCCTTGAGCGCGTCCGCCGCTAATTTCCCCGCGCTGTGCGCCTCCACTACCTTGACTCGCTCCGCCGCGAGCTGCGCGTCGAAATCTCGAAACCGTCTCCGATCCGCCTCAAACTCCGTTCTCTCCTCCTCTAATCGCGCGCGAACCCCACGCTCACGCTCCAACTCTCGCATCATCTCTCGAGACTTCGCCTCCGCCGCATCTCGCACGGATTTCATCTGTTTCTCACTCTTTTCCCTTCGTCGTTCCGCCGTCTCTCTCCGTCGCCGCTCTCCCTCCGCCGCCTCCCTCGCCTCCGCCCGCGCCACCTCCATCGCCTCCTCCCTTTCCATCACCCGCTCACGAAGCGTTCGATTATCACTCCTCAGCGCCTCCACCTCACCCTCCAGCCCCTCCACCGCCTCTCGCATCGCCCTCGCCTTCGTCTCCGCCGTCGCCGCCTCTTTCGATTTCAAACGCGTCTCTCGTCTCGACCCCTCCAACGCCTCCTCGCACTCGACCCTTCGCGCCGATTCCGTCCGCGCGCACTCCCGCGCGCGAAACAATTCAGTCTTGATCTCTTCGTACGTCTCCCTCGCCCGTTCGAGATCGCGCGTGAGACGTTCGGTGCGTTCGCGCCAGAGCTGCGCCAAGGCGTGCGCGGTGTCTCGATTCTCACGTCTCGCGCGGTGAATCAGCGCCTCCTCGCGTCTCGGCGTGGACGCCATGACGACGAGACGTCTCCGCCCGGCGATCGCGCGCGTCGAGTCCACGCGCGCGAGGGCGACGCGCGACGACGTGTGCCGATGCATCGATGCATCGTGTTCGTCGGATGCGTGGTGATGTCGACACACGACCGCGCGCGGGGGCGACGACGGTGCGAAGGACATCGCGCGCGAGGGACGTCGAGCGAGATAGAGAGAGAGAGAGAGAGAGAGAGAGACCGGCGCGACCGCGCGCGCGATCGTCGAGAGAGGACGAACGAACGACCGCGCATCACATCGCATTGAACATCATAATCATGACGACGACGCGTCGAGCGTCGGTGATGCCCGCGCGAACGACCGACGCGCGCCGCGAACGCGTCTCTCGCGCGTCCTCCTTCTCTCGCGCGCGTCGACCGACGCGCGCGCGCGCGAGCGGTGACACCGCCGACGCCATGAAGGACGAGGCGAGCGGGTACGAGAAGCGCGCCGAGGAATCCAAGGCGGCGGGCGTCCTCGAGCGACGCCCGCCGCGCGGTGGTGACCCACCCGAGCCCGGATCGTGGTCGTGGACGCTGAATTGGGATTACGTGACGCTGGATGACGGGGACGCGTTGATTCGAGAACCGAGCGACGCGGACGCGGCGCGCGCGCGCGTGCTCATCGGTTCGTGTCCGCGAAGCCCGGCGGACGTCGATCGATTGGTGGACGAGGCGGGGGTGGAGGCGATCGTGTGTTTGCAGTGCTCGCTGTGTCACGAGGCGATGGAGATCGATTGGCAGGCGGTGCGACGAAGAGCCATCGAGAGAGGCGTGATGATCGTGCAGGTGAGCGTGCGGGACTTTGACAGGTTGGATCAAGCGAAGATGTTACCCGAGGCGGTGCGTAAGCTGGCGGCGTTTCAAGCGATGGGGAAGCGTACGTACGTGCACTGCACCGCGGGGATCAACCGCGCGTCGCTCACGGTGGTCGGGTATCTCACCTTTGTGAAACAGTTTGATTTGGAAGCGGCGCTCGACGCCGTGCGCACGTCGCGACCGCAAGCCAATCCGTACGTCGTGTCGTGGGAAATCGCGCGCGCGCGTCTGTTGGCGAATAAAACGGAGGATATTTATCTGTATTCTCAGGTGAGCGCCGGTGGGAACTCGATGGGCGAGGGCGGTGATTGGATCAAGCGCGACATCGATCGCGCGGAGAAGGGCGTCATCGCCGAAACTTTCCGGCGCGCCGTCGACGCCGACTTGAGCATGTATGGCGCGCTGCTCGAGATGGGACGCTGAGATTTCGCGAATAAAATAACGAAAAGAGAACGGTGATGCGTTCGCTGTAGAGTATATTGTACATGCAACATGCTAGTATCGCAGTATCGCGCGCTAATCGTCGCTCGACGTCTAGCCGTTGAGCATCGCCTCCAAATCGATATCGTTCTTGGACGGCGGTTTCTTCGCCCCCCCGAGCTTCATGGGCGCCGGTTTCGCGCCCGCGGGCGCTCGCGCGGCGCCGCTGAGTGAGCCCGACGACGGTGGGCGACGCACGCCGCCGATACCGACGTGGCCACCCACGCCCGGCGCACGCGAACCGCTCAACGTTCTCGAGATTTGTGTCGGAGGTCTCGCCGCGGGCTTCGGAGCCGGCGCGCCCATGTCCTCGAAGACGTCGTCGCCGCCGCCGCCGCCCCATCCGTCGCTCGCGTGACTGGTAGATTTCGGAATGGATGACGCATGCGACGCCATCGAACCGGCGCGTGAATTCAATCGCGCGCGCGCCGCCTCCTCTGCGGGATCGACGACGTCCAAGTCGCCCCATCCGTCGTCCAAGTCGTCCGCCTCCATGGACAAATTGCTCACCTTTACCGCCGCGGCTTCGATCGTGCGCCGGCTCGAATCGTACGCACCCGTCATCGCTTTCGCCGGCGAAGGACCGAGGGACGTCGCCGGTGTGTTTTGCGTCGACGTGCGAGGACTCTCGCCGTACAACTTGGGGGGAGGTGCCGCCGAGCTGAACGATTTCGCCATCAACGCTTCGTTTTGAAGATCCACCGGCGCGTGTTCTTCTTCGGGTCCGCCTATTTTATTCGCCGCCATATTCACCGCCCACGAGAGCATGTTGGCGGCGCGCTTCGCGGCGTTTGCGTGTCCCTTCTTTTGCTCCGCCTCGACGTGCGCCGCCGCCGCCTCGGGTCCGCGCTCCAGCGCGCTCGAGTGTCTCTTTAAACTATCGACGTACAGTTCCAACACGGCGAACGCGCGCTCGCGCACATCCTTTTCGATGTCCGTCAACAACGGCGCCACCGCCGGGAGTAAACGCTGACTCACCTCCGTAGGTTCGTAGTATTGCGTCGTGTGTTCGAGCGCCATGAGACCCGCCATGCGCGCGGGAGGAAACGCGTCTTTCAATGATCTCGTGAACGCGTTCAGCAACACGCGCTTCGCCGTGGCTTGATTTAAGTGTTGCGCGATGTTTCCGAGACAAATGGTGGTGTTGGCGCGAATCGCCGGATCCGCGTCGATTTGCAGTGTGCTGAGGTGTCTCAACAACGACGCGGTGATGACGCGTTCGGAGAGTCTCGGCACGAGCGTCAGCACGCCTTTGAGCGTCATCTCGCGCACGTTGGAATCCGCGTGCGTGAAACCGGTGCTCATGCGTTCGTAGAGCGGCTCGTCCATCTTCTCGTCCGGCACGTACTCCGCGTACTTGTTCAAGTGTTCCAACAAATCCAGACGGAACACCTTGTCTTGGCTCTCGTAAAGCTTCATGACGGTGGGGATGACGATCTGTTGATACTTTTCTCGCGAAATGCCCTCAGCCGCGATGAGCATGGGCAACACGGCGTGGTGCGGCGCTTGGTTGAAGGACAAGACGTCGCAGAGCATGGGTAAAATCTTCTTCTGAACCGGAGCTTGGTCGAGTTGCTCCAAGACGCGCGGCAAGTGCCCAAAGAAGCGTTCCTTTTCGATGGAATCCTTGAGCGCCAGGTTGTTGATGAACGTGATTGTCTCCACGAGTTTATTCGAAAACAGCGCCGCGTTCTCGACGAGCTTTTTCGGATTGTACCGTCTCGTCGGTTGCGAACCGAGAAGACGCTGGTAATCCTTCAACAGAGACTTGGGAATGTGATCAATCTCTCGAAGCTGATCCGTTCCGCGAAGTCGTCCACCGCTGTACACCTCTTGAATCAAACATCCCAACCCCCACGCGTCGATGGCCCACGGCGGCCCCTCCGGAATGCTCACCCAATCCCCGCGCCTGTACTCCTCCGGTTTGTACTGATCCGGCACCAAGAACGCCCCTCTGATCAGCTTAGCGTCCCCATTGACGCCGTGTCCGATGGACTCCAACTCGCTGCACAAATCAAACCCGTGCAACTTCCAATCCAACCTCTCCGTCACCACCACCGCCGCTAGACTCACCCCGCCGTGTACGAGTTTACAATCATTATTCAAAAACGACACCGCCGTCGCGATCTCTCGCAATCCTAACGCGTAATAATCGTCCCTCTTCGCCTCCGTTCCCGGCGGCGCCTCTCGCAAATGCGCCTCCAACGGCGTCGTCGCCTCCGTCACCACGTGAATAGTAATCTCGTTCCCGCTCTCAATCTCCACCGTCTCCTTCATCAACAGCACGTTCGGGTGCCGTATCGTCTTCAATCGTTTCACACCATTCTTCGCGATCTCGATCCTCGCCCGATCTCGCTGCGCGTCGCCTCGAAACGTAAACACCGACACCGCGTCCCCGGTTTCCTGCGATCGCGCGCGTCGTCGTCGTCCCTCGTCAGTATCCCTTCTCATCGCGCTCGCTTCGTCGCGCGTCGCCGAGGGACGATCAAAACCTTCTTCTCGCGTCCATCGGCGCGTCCGTCCTCGAGCGCTCGCGCGCGCCTCGCTCATCGCGCGAACGGATGACATCATCGATCAATCTTCTCCCGCCGACGAACGCACCTGACACCTCCCGCGCGCGTGCGTCCACGCGCCGAACGAGGCGACGTCCCCGAACGAACCCTCGAGATCGTATTTCAACCTCGGTCCGCTCGCGAAGAGGTTCCCGAGCGTGTTGAACATCGGTCGAACGTCGCGTCGGTGTCTGAAGCCACACGGCGACGCGCGGAAGAGAGGCGACGCGCGGAAGAGGGGGATCGAATGGACGACGCGCGAGAGCGCGACGCGGTCGAGACGTCGCGCGATCGCGAGGACGAGCCGAAGGCGACGGCGACGGAGACGGAGACGGAGACGAGGGAAGATGACGCGAAGGCGGGGATGATTTTTCAAAAAGGTGACGACGATGAAAAACACGTCGGTGACGCGCGCGAGGACGATGGTGAGGCTCGAACGATCGCGCGCGCGGACGTTGAGGACGTTGAGGACGACGCGCGTCGAGCGAACGCCGTCGAGGAGACGCGGCGACCGGTGGTGAGTCGTGGGACGCGACCGGCGAGCGCGTCGACGACGTGGCGACGACCGGCGCTGGCGAAGTGTTCGTTGGAGGATTTCATGTATGATTTCATGATGTTTCACGAGAGGAGAGGGAGAGATTGGGAAAAGGCGTGGGCGGCGTTGGACAGAGTGTTTTCGCGAACGGGGGCGCCGTTCGATCCGTTGCACTTTTATCGACAGGTGTGCGCGGTGGGCGGATTCGTCTCGCGCGAGAGCGCAAAGGAACGCGTGCGAGGGACGTTTGTGTTTCAAAATATGCATAATTATTACGAGAATCACACGATGACGGACTGTGGGAATCGTTTGTTGACGGCGTACGAGTTGTATTTTTGGGAGTACGAACGCGCGCATCCCGAGGATGTCACGCGCGGCGCGTGTCGAAGCTGCGGCGGCGGGATTTATTCGTGCATCGTGGATAAGCGCGACGTCGGCATCATGCACGAGTGCTTTCACTGTAAATTCATGTATCACGAGCGGTGTCAACCGCCCGAACGGTTCGATGTCTTCATCAACAAGGGGAAGAACGCCGGGTGTACGAGCACATTTTTGTGCTGGGGGTGCGCGCGAATGTACGACGTGATGGGCGGGCAGGGCGTGAGGGCGATCGAAAAGTACGCGCAATCGGAACGGGAGGAGTTCGAAACGTATTACGAACGTCTGTATGGCATGCTGTCGCGACGTGGGCGAGCGTACAGCGCCTCGTACGTGCGGCCGACGCAGAAGGAGAAGGAACCCGTCCCGCCGCCGACGTCGACGACAACCGCGAACGACGACGACGAGGGACGAGGAGCGATGGAGGCGCCGAACGAAACCGTGGAAACGAAGACGGGCATCGAGACGAACACGGAGGCGCCGATGGTGACGTGAGCGCGCGCCGCGAGAAATGTTCAAGTTGTTAAATCGTTGTTAAAAGTAAAAAACTCTAAAGTACAAACCTGCTCAAGTCTTCCTGCTTGAGCATCGACCCGATCGCCTTGTCGATGTCTTCGACGTCCACCTTGACCTCGAGTTGGCCCGAACCGCCGTCCGCGACGAATTTCGAATACCTCTCGGGCGCGGAGAAGGAGAGCTCCTCGACGATGCGCTCGAGGACGGTGTGCAGGCGTCTCGCGCCAATGTTGTCGACCGTCTTATTCACCTTGGCGGCGATGTTCGCGATGTATTCCACCGCTTCTTTCGTGAAAACTAAATCAATGCCCTCCGTCTTCATGAGCGCTCGCTGTTGTTCGATCATGTTCATCTCGGGCTCGGTTAAAATTCTGTACAAGTCGCGCTCCGTTAAGCCTTTGAGCTCCACGCGAATGGGAAGTCTGCCCTGAAGCTCCGCGAGCATATCGCTCGGTTTGGCGCTGTGAAACGCACCGGACGCGATGAACAAGATGTGGTCCGTGTTCACGTTACCGTGTTTGGTGCTCACCACCGAACCCTCGATGATTGGCAACAAGTCGCGTTGGACTCCCTCCGAGCTCGCGTCCGCCCCGTGACGATAATCGCTCGACGACACGATCTTGTCAATCTCATCGATGAAAACGATCCCATCGTTTTCCACCGACGTGATCGCTTCTTTCGCGATCGCCTCGGCGGATAACAGATTATCAAACTCCATCTCTTCGATTAACGGTTTACACTCGGCCACCGTCATCTTCTTCTTGGATGTGCTCTTTCGATTCCCAAACAACTTGTCAACCTTGATGACGAGCTCGTGAATCGGAATCGGACCACCGCTCGGATCGATTTTCATGTTTTGTCCGCCCGCGTCCGGAAGCTCCACCTCGATCGTGCGATCGTCCAGAGTCCCGTCTCTGTACAGCGACCTAAACGCCTCCCTCGTCTCGTCGTTGGCCCCTTCGCCGCAGATGAAATCTAAAATTTTGTTCTCGATGATCTCGGACACGTACTTTTCAAATTTCGCTCGCATCTTTTGTTTCGTCAGCGCGATCCCGTTATCCACTAAATCGCGTATGATTTGATCCACGTCCCGTCCGTGAAATCCAACCTCGGTAAACTTGGTCGCCTCCACATTGACGAACGGCGAATCCGTAATTTTCGCCAATCGTCGCGCGATCTCCGTCTTCCCGCATCCCGTCGGTCCGATCATCAATATATTCTTCGGCACGATCTCTTCGCTCATCGGTTTCGCGATCTTATGCCTTCGCCATCGATTTCGCAGCGCGACGGCGCACGCCCGCTTGGCGTCTCTCTGCCCGACGATGTGTCGGTCCAGGAGTTCCACCGCCCCCGCGGGCGTGAGTCCGCGATCCACCTCCCGCGACGCGCCGTCATCGACGATGGTGATCTCCACCGCGCGCGCGGACGTCGCCCCCGCCCCTTTCGACGGTTTTTTCACCGTCGTCGAGCGCGAGCTCGACCCGTACGCGCGCGCGGGTAACCGACCGCGCGCGTCGTCGGTCGCGCGCGCGGCGAGCGTCGCGCGCGACGCGGCGAGGGCGGACGCGCGCGCGCGCGTCTCCGTGGACTCGATCGGCGTCGCGCGCGCGACCGCGCGCGAGAGACCGCGACAGACGCGCGCGAACATTGGACGTTCGCGGCAAAGTCTGACGCGACGGCACTCTCGAATTTCATGCATGTCGCGTCGTGACGGCGCCGGTGCGTCGACGTCGGCGGTACCGGCGCGCGTGGTGGACCCTGAGGAAGTGCTGAACCCGCGCGTGCGAGATTTGTTGCGCGGGGAGGAGGTGCGCGTGCGCGGGATGCCGATGATGAAGCAGCGGTTGAGCAACAAGCTGTGGAAGTTGGTGGTGTTGGCCATCCTCGCGTGCGTGCTGTGGGCTTTGCAGGGACGACAGACGGCGAACGCGAACGCGTGGGCGGACGGTGGTTCGCGCGCGGTCGGAGGGGAGGAGTCGTTGGCGATGAGGTTTTCAAAGAGAGGGGCGTTCGGCGGGACCGGCGCGCGCGTCGTGCACTAATAGTAATCGTAATGGCTATCCGTAGTGATGTTGTGTATTGACACGACGCCGGGGTGAATGAATGCGTCTTCTACTCGTCGTCGTCGTAGCGCACCGTCCCTGGCGACTTCTTCTTCTTCTTCTTCTTCTTGGCGAAGGCGTTCTCCTCCTCGGCGGCGAGACGTTCGGCGCTCTTCTTCTTCTTCTTCTTTTTAGCCGAGACGTCGTAGTCGACGACCAAATCCTCGTCGCCGCGTTTCTTTGATTTCTTTGATTTCTTGACGTTTTGAGCCTCAAATTCGGGCGTGTGCGCGTCGAAAACGATGGAGGTGAGGGGTTGTTTGGCGTACGCGCTCGCGACGCATTTACGCGTCTTGACGTCGTACACGCGCACGTACTGATCCAATCCCGCGCACGCGACGTGCGCGCCGTTCGGGTGCACGGAAATCTGACGAATACTTCCAGAGTTTCCCCTGAACTTTCCTCGCGATTTTCCCGCGCGAAGATCGATAATTTCAAACGCTCCACGCGCGTTGGCGACGTACGCCTCTGAGCCATCCAAAGAGCTCGCGACGCTCGTGATGACGGTTTTACCGACGTCCAAATCCAACACCGCGCGCTTAGCCTCGCGCGTGTCGTAATGTCTAAATCTATGCTCACCCGTGCCGACGAAGAAACGCACACACTCGCTCGTGGACGCGAAGCACGTCGCGCTCACCCACGGCGGCGCTCTGTATCCCAGCCAATTCGGCGGCGGTGGTTTCGCCTTGTACAGCCTCTTTCCCGTCTCCGCCTCGTACACCATCACGTCGCACCCTTGACCTTTACCACCGATCACCAGACGCCCGAAACGCGCGTCCAGATCGGAGCTCGTCGCGTTTTCCATCGCCTTGAACGTCGCGCGCGTCTCCCACTCCTCCGCGCCGACGCCGAGTCCACACACGTCCACATCACCCGTCGCTCGAACGACGACGACGTCGTACGACGCACCGCGCCCGTCTCCACCACCACGTTCCTCCGACCTCGTCCACGCGTGCGCGTCGACGACGTCCCCGTTCGCCGTCGCCGCCGCCGCCGCCGCCGTCCCGCTCCGCGCGTCCAAAATCTCCACCACGCCCCCTCGTCGCGCGCACACCGCGCGCGTCCACTTTCCCGCGTCCGGTTCGTCCAGTTCACACACCGCACGAATCTTCACCGTCGCTCGACGTCGATCGAGCGCGCCGAACTTGCCGACGAGCCGTAAATCTTCAGCCTCGTCGTCGGCGGCGGCTGGGTTCGTTTGGAGCGCGCGCACGTATCCGATCTCATCGCCGGCGAGCACGCGAAGGGCGGACATGTCGATGAAGACCGCGCGCGCGTTTTCTTCGCGAGCGGGCGCGGCGCGCGGACGCGCGGCGAACACTGGGGACGGCGGCGCGAATCATCATCATGACGTGCACTTTTTCGCCGCGCGCCGGGACGAAGAGGGAGGGAGGGAAGGCGCGTCGATTGCGTGCGTGAATGCGAGTGCGTGCGTGATTTAATGCGAAGGGGTACTAAAGGGCGGTCGCGCGGGACGCGCGAAGGGGCGCGAGGGACGTCGCGATGGGACGTCGGCCGAGGATGAGTCGTCGCGGTCGAGGCGGCGGCGCGCGGCGTGCCGAGACGCCGAATCTCGAGGCGCGCGCGCGCACCTCGCGAGGACCGTCCTCGGATGCGGTGGTCTCTAAAGTCGGTCGGGGGAGGTGGATTTCTTTGGTGACGATGGCGTCGTCGTCGTCGTCATCGTCGCGAGCGTCGTCGACGTTGACGTCGTCGCGAGTCTTCGCCGCCGCGCCTCGTTCCGCCGCCGCGTCCGATTTCGCGCCGTTGTCTCGCGTCCACACACCTTTTCTCGCGGATACTTCGGGGCTGATTCGGTCCAAGAGTATTCGAATCGCGCTCATGTTCATCCCGCACTCCTCGCACGCGCGAACGATGCCGTTACGATTCGCACCCTTGAGCTTGAGACCGTTGGCGAGCATCAACCTCGCCACCTCGACGATGCCGTTGATGTCCTCCAATTGGCCGTAACCCCACGCAAAGTGTGCGAACGTGCGCTCGTTCGGTCGTAAACCCACATCCACCATGCGATCGAGAACGTCTCGCGCGCGAGACATGTCGCCGACTGTGCAGTGCGCCGCGACGACGGCGCTGTAGATGGCCACCGACGGTTCGACGCGCGCGTCGTCCAGTCTATCGAGCACCGCCTCCGCGCCGTCCGGATCGCGCGCGCGCGCGTACGCCTTGACCAGCGTTCCGAACGACGTCACGTCAGGTTTCACGTTTTCGCGCTCCATCTTTTTGAAGATGCGCTCGCACGCGTCCACTTCGCCCTCGTCGGCCCAATGATCGAGGAAGAGCGTGTATGTCACCGTGTCGGGCTTGATTCTGAGCGACTCCATGTCCCACGTTCCGCCCGACACGAGCTCGCGGAACATGTTCTCCGCGGCGCCCATGTTTCCTTGTTTCAGGTACCCGTCTATGAGCATGTTGAACAGCGGCAGAGAGGGCACGATGCGCTCCCACTGCATTTGCTGCAACAGCTTGCGCGCGGCGAGCATGTTTCCTCGCCGCGCCCATCCGTCGATGACTAACCCGTACGACGCCGCGGATGGTTTCGACACCTGACCGCCTCGATCACTCTGGCGCTCTAAATCAAACTTTTCGTTGTTCCATCGTCGCAACACCTCCTCGGCGTCCTCGAGGGCGTCCGTCTCGCACAATCCCCGTAAAAAGGCGTTGTACGCGCGTTCGTCCGGAATCACCCCGTGCGCGCTATTCATGCGACGAATCAATCTATAAACTCTATTCAACTCCCCTCTCTTGGCGTACGTATAAATAATCTCCGGATGCGTCGCGCCGTTCACCCCGACGCCGTCCTCACTCGCCATTCTATCTGCGATTTTCTCCGCGCCCGCGGGATCGCCGCTCGCGCAAAACGCGTGCGCGCACGCGTTCCACACCGCCACATCCGCCTCCTCTCCGTACTCCTCCACCATGGGCACGACCTCCAACGCCTCTTTCGCCCTTCCCATCGCCCCTAACGTCGCAATCACCGCCGTAAACGTCTTTCTCGTCGGTCGATGTCCATCCCTCACCAACGCCGTCGCCGCGCCCAGCGGATCCGCGCCGTCCCTCGCGCGACTCCTCTCCCGCCCATGTTTCCCTCTCCCACGCCTCCCCTTTCGTCCATCGTTATATCTTCGCTTCGTTCGCATCTTCGCCACCGCGCTCGTCGCTTTGTGCACGACGTAACACGAACTCCCTCGCGCGCACTTGGCGCACGCGAACCGTCCGTCGACGAGGATCTCTCGCTCCGAGCCGTCGTTCATGCGCATGATCTCTCTCTTGGCGTGTGGATTCACGTACCGACGACGAGGACGCGACGACGACGGTTCATCGCGCGCGGTCGCGTCCTCCCCCGCCGCCTCCTCCTCGCGTGTCGTCGTCTCGCTCGCGTCCCCGCGCGCGGTCGACCCGTCCGCGTCCCCGTCTCCGGACGTCGCGCGCGCGCGCGTCGCGAGACGACGACACGCGAGACGACGACGCGAACGACATCGGAACGCGCCGGCGCCCTCGCGCGCGCTCGGCGTCGTCATCGCGCGCGCGAGCGACGACTGCGGCGTCGCGCTCGGACCGCGCGCGCTATCCTTTCGCGGTTTCACGTTTGATGGCGTCCGGGGTCCTTCTACTATGATCGGTATGAGTCGTGAACGGTGGAAAGAGTCCCTCGGCACGGGCCCGCGCGCGCGCCTCGGTCGACCGTCTCGCGAGCGCGCGACGCGCGCGGGGAGGACGCGCGCGGACGACGACTCGATCGATGGCGGCGACGATGACGTCGGCGACGATGACGCGCGTCGTGGTGGGGAGACGCGACGGATGCGCGCGTGGGAAGGCGTGGGAAAGGATGGAGCGGCGGTGCGGTGGATGTCGTCGTCGTCGAGAGACGACGACGACGACGACGACGACGAGGATGGGACGGGATGGGTGCGTCGCGCGCGTCGCCATCGGTCGTCTCTCGATGGACGGCCGCGCGACGCGGCGCGCGATGGAAGAGGACGACGCGGGACGACGACGGCGGCGCGGCGACGGCGCGAGCGCGAGCGCGAGCGCGGCGGCGGAGGAAGAGGCGAGTGAAAACGCGACGAACGCGGTGAGTCGCGATGGTGAGGCGGTATCGTCGTCGAGTGCGTCGATGGACGAGACGGAGGAGGAGGAGGAGGAGGAGGAGACGCCGGCGATGGAGAAGAAATTGATGCCGACGACGGATAGGGGCCTCGGGCAGCGGCGCGCGCTGAGCGCGGAGACGCGTTCGAGACCGTTTGTACCGCTGAAAGGGGAGGTTTTACACATCGCGTGGTACCGAGAGTACGATGAGACCGGGAAGTTCACGCGAGAGGAGGGGATGGCGCACCGGAAGTGCATCGAGGAGTTGCTTGCGCACTACACCATGCCCATGGAAAAAGTAGAGGAGACGTTGGACGGAATCGAGCGCGGATGGTCGGACGTGACGCTGAATCTGGGGGGTGGGTTTAATCTTCGAATGCAGAGACACACAGAGTTCGAGACGCTGACGCTGAACGGACCGGGGAACATGAAGGCGGCACTGGGCACGAAGGTTACGCCTTGGCAGTGGTTGTTGCCTCCGGATTGGTTGTCGCAGATTCCGGGAAAGGTATTCCTGGTGAATCACGCCGTGTTCCGACAGTTGTCGCAAGCGCCGAAGACGCGTGTGCCGTCGTTGAAGGAGTTAAACGACATTCGACGCACCCTCGGGTCGTCCGGAGACGCGAAGCGCGGGGAGACTGACGCGACGGAGATAGAGGACAACGCGGCGATGGAGTGGGACGCCGGATCGCTCGTGGGGTGCGACATCGGCGACGGGAGCAGAATGTTTGCCAATTACGAGCTCGATGAGTTCGGAGCGATGTCAACGCTCGTCGTGGTGCCGCCGGGAGAAGCCACCTTCATCCGCGCGGGGCGTCAATTGCAACGATTCTTCGCGCTCGAACAGTACCGCCTGTTGATTTTACAGCGTCTCCCCAACGCCAAGTCAAAGTTTCAACTCCTGGCCGGCCTGAACGAGCGCTACGAGGCGTTATCTCGCGAGCTTCGTCGTTCAAAAGCGACATCGCGCGGGCACAAGGATCAACAAAACTTTGTGACGCAAATCACCGAGCTCGAGGAAGCCATCACGCAACTCGTGACGAGAACAAAGCTCGTCGCCTTGACCGTGGCGTCCTACCTCGAGCTCATCGAGCTCCGTCTCGGCGAGGCCGGTTTCACCCGACTCGGGTACGAGATTCGATTCTTACCGCTCTTCGTCAAGAAGCGCATCGATCCCGCCGTGAGCACCATCAACGCCGTCGCCGAACAGGCTAAAATTCTCAGCGACGCGCTCGAGCGCACGACGTCCCTCGTGCAAGCCTCCGTGGAGGTTCGTCTCCAGCGCATCAACGAGCGCATCGCCACGTACGGTTTACTCTTCACCAGTCTCTCCGTGTTCGTCACCTTCATGACGAGCATTCAACCCAACGGCTCGCTGTATTGGCTCTACGTCTTCATCAAGACGAAATTCGCCGCGTGGGCGGCGTTTTGCGCGCGCGCGTGTGCCGGCGCGCCGGCCTAATTTCCTTCTTCACCACCGTCGAAACGAGTCCACGTCGAGGCGAGTCGACCCTTGTAATCCACCACGAGAGACGCGTTCCGTCCATCTTTCGACGAATCCGTCCCTCCCTCGACGCGACGCCGTCGTCTCGACGGGACGCGCGCGTCGCGCCGACACACACTCGTCGTCATTCACGCGCGCGCGACCGACGCGAGACGACCGCCGCGATGCACGCGCGATCGTGTTCGCTCCCACCCTGCCCGTTCTCGCGCGCGAGATCATCGCGCGACGGCGGCGGCGACGCGTCATCGTCGTCGACGACGTCATCATCCCTGACGTCGACGACGACTCCCGGACGCGCGCGCGCCGTCGTCTCCAAACCTCGCGCGGTGGGCGCCCCGGACGGGGTCACCGTTCCCACGCGCGAGGCGCTCGAGCGCGCCAAGACGACGTCGTCGCGCGCCGTGGGGAAGAGAACAGAGGGACGACGTCCCTGGGAGGTGATGGCGTTCGCCGGGTGGGCGCCGGAAACCGTCAACGGACGGTGCGCGCAGGTGGGCGCGGCGGTGACGCTGTGGAATAAATACGCGCCGAATGGAACGCATGATGATGTGTTGACGCAAGCGCACGATCACGTGGTGCTGATGGCGATCGTGATCGGAGTGGTGACGGCGGGAAGTTTCGCGCCGAGCGCGCTGGGAGAGACGTACGGCGGCGAGCCGAAGAGTTATCCGATCGGCGCGACGGGTGGAGTGTTCACGGCGAGGAAAGAGATGATTCACGGACGAATTGCGATGATTGCGCTCGCGGTGAACGCGTACGCAGAGCTTCAGGCGCGTGGGATCGTGTCGGGATTTCCGATCGGATAGTCGTCGAGCGGCGAGACGGTTTCTGTCGCTCGCTTTTTTCGCGATGCGCGCGCGTCCCGATGAATCAAGGATTGTAACATGAACAATGTGCTAGTACGGCTGCTAGTACGGCTACTTCGAACGCGCGTTATATGATGCGCGCTCAGTTTCTCTTCTTCTTTTTCTTGGGAGACGACGACTTCTTGGCGTCCGGCTCTTCGCCCGTGGCGAGAAATTTCAGCGCGCCGAAAACAATCTTCTTGGACCAGTACAGATTCAACATGGACGGAATCGGAAGCGTCAACAGCGCCACCCAACGCTGGACGGGCGTGAACACGCTCCAATCCGACCCGATGAAGGAGGCAAACAGTCTCGGAATCACCGCCACGCGAACGCTCAAAAACAACGGAATCCACGCCAATCCGTTGACGAGATACAGCGTCGTGTCCGACATCTTCAGCGCCGATAAGATCCATCGCAGCGACATGTTAAAATTCGTCACCTCGCTCACGAGAAAATAATTAATGTGATACGCGCACAACCCTCGCGTCAGCGCGTACGGCCACAAAAATATCGAAAACACGTGGTGCGCGATGAAGAGATACAGCGCCCCCACGCCTCCGTACGCCTTCAACTGATCCTCCCATCGCGCCAAAATCACCCCGAGATCCCACGTCATGTACCCAATGGACATCCCACACCCTCTCGACGTCATCATCGACACCTCGCTCGAGAACGAGTTCGGATCACCGCGGAATTCAACAATCGCCGGGAGCGCGTACGCCGTCACCGCGAACGCCGGCCAAAACGTGCACAGGTTGGTGTGCCACGTGACGCGGTCGTGCGGTTTCATGCCGTCGAACCGTTCGACGCCGACGACGCGTCTCGACAACACCAACGACGCGAGCAAGATGCCGGCGTTACACGCGAGAGAGATGTAAAAGTACGCGAAGAGTGGGCGCGCCACCGCGTGGTCATCGGCGCCGGTGAAGAGACGAGAGGTCCACCGGGCGAGCGTCTCGACGCGCGGTTCGAGGGATTCGAACGCGACGTGCGCGCGCGCGATCGCGGGCGCGATGCGCTGGGCGAGCGCGGCGACGATGGGGGACATGTCGCGCGCGCGCGTGTGCGGATGCGTGTCCGTTCGATGGCTGGGAACATCTTCTCGAGCTCGAAAAAGTCAAACGACGAAAGACCATCGCGAACGCGACGACGCGATCGGGGGAAGCGGCGAATGAGACGCGGAGAATGCTAAGGATTGTTGTGTGGTGTTTCAACAAGATTAGTGATGAGCCTACGTGAATCAGTTGCCCCCGCGCAACGCCGTGACCAACTCGAGCTTGGCCGCCGTCTTGGTGGTGAAGTTTTCGAGGTGATCGACGTGTTCGGCGACTTGGTTGGTGATCAAGAGGTTTTCCAAGCGGCTCGGAGCCTTTGGCGCCTTGTAGTTGGGATCCTCCTCCGGAAGCAACTCCTCACCCGCGGCGCGACGACGCGCGTTTTCTTGACGACGCTTGTGCAACCAGTGCGCGTGTTGAGAATGGTATCGCTGCATGTTGCGTTGGAAGTAGGCCACGCGCTGTTGTTCGTTGGCAAAATCCTCCATGCACTCGCCGAGCAACTTCATGTTTTCTTCCACGAACGGTGCCGTGCTCAGATCCAAGCGTTCGTAATCCGTCTCGTTGAGCTCTGCCTCCTTGTTTCGCGCCAACTCGCCCATCACCGCCGTCGCGAGCGCGCTATTTCTAATCGTCAGCGGCACCTCCACCACGATCTCGTCCCACTTTAACCCTTTCTCGTGAATCTTCTCCAGAGTCAACTCATGCTTACCCTTATCGTACGCCTCCAAGAACTTTTCGCTCAGCTTTAACGCCTTGAGCGCGCACACGCCTTGCTCCGCGTACGTCGGATCATACACCACGCACACGCACCGCTTGATGCTCTCCGAGTACGATAAAAACGTCTCGATTAATTCTCCGTTGTAATGCGTGCCGAGATACGTGCTTTGATACCATCCGACCGCGTTAGAGTCCACGTTAATCTCTCGCAAGCACCGCATCATGTCGAGTTGATACTCCGCCCCCTCCTCCGCCGCGAACGCGCCCTCGTGATCGTCCTCACCGCCGACCCGCGGAAACGGAAAGCACGCGGTGACGTCCAAGTTCCCTCCGACGTCCAATCCGAGCAACTGACCCGCGGCGTTCCCGGGAGACGCGTCCGCGCAGTGCGTCATGATCTTGAGCGCCGCGCCGCCGTCCAACTCGACCGCGGTCACCGGAACGCGCTCGCCCGCGGTTTTCTTCTCGTTCGCCGCCGCCGCCTGCGCCGCGAAGTTCATCGTCCTCGTCGTCACCGTCGCGCTCTCACGAGACGGAGCGTCGCGCGCGCGTGTGCGGACGAGGTCGAGGTCGAGGTCGAGGTGTGGAGAGAGATCAGGGTTTGCGCGGGTCGGGACGCGGGTCGGGACGACGGAGGCGAGGCGAACAAAGGAAAGAGAAATTTGAGGGTTCGTGGTCGCGTTCGGTGACGCGCGGTGGGATGAGGGGGCGAAGAAAAGCGTGCGGGCTCGCCGAGCGACGACGGGCGGTGAGTCGTGGGCGGTGAATTTGGGTATCGACGACGACGACGATCGAGGACGCTCGCGTAGTATTTCATCATCCGTCGAGACGTTGGGCGACGGCGTCGACGAATTGTTCGGTCGTGAGACCGGTCGGTCCGCAGAGATCGCGAGTACCCTTGCCCTCGCGGAAGAGTTGGTGGATGACGGCGCGCATCTTGGCGGTGAAGGCGAGCGTGCGCGCCTTGTCGACGTCGTGGACCTCGGCAGCGTGATTCATGGCGCCGATCAAACCTTCCACCATGCCGAGAGGGTTGAGGGAGGTTTCTTCGCCGCGCAAGCGCGCTTCGTCCATGTCGGCGACGGTACCGTGAGAGGCTTCGAATTCTTTGATGAGGGTGCCGTCTTCGTCGACACCGACGAGATTACTGGTGATGAAACCCGGAGATTTGTGAATTTGCGCGAGCTCATCCGTCAAGACGTCGCCGTCGTAGTTGTGCGCCGCCATGCCGAATCCGCCTTGCGTCCACTGGACGAGCTTCATCGTCGCCGCGTCGGAGAGCAAGTGCACGAGCTCGTCGTCCGGCTTGGTCACGCCGGCGTCGACGAATTTAGACTTGAACTCGTCGTCGTACACCTTTTTCATGATTTGCCAAAACGGTTCCTGCCACTTGAAAACCGTCTTCTTCGTCACGACGTACGGCGTAATCTTCGCCTCGAGACATCGACCGAAGAAGAAACGCGCGAGATCGTGGACGTTATCGTACGGGTTGTGGTACGTCACGACGGCGGCCTCGGAGTCGGTGATCTCTCTTGAATCCACCTCGACGGTTTTCCCCGCCTCGGGTCCTTCGCTCGGCGTGAACGTCGTCGTCAGTTTTCCTTTACCGACGTTCTTGTACCCAGCCGCGTATTCTCCGCCCACCGCGTGTCGTTCAAAAAACACCGGTTTCTCATATCCCAACTCGACGCCCTCGATGTGAATCGTATCGCGAGAGATTGTGATTCCGTTCCATCCGCGTCGCATCGCTCCGTTCGGCGACCCCCAACTCTTCCGCAAGCCCAATCGTTTCACCTGATCCGCCGTCGGCGTCACCGTCGGTTCCTTAAAGATGGCCTTGATCCTCTTCCCCGCCGCGATGACGTCTCGCAGCACCTGATCCTCCGTATCGTCTCGATTCTTCGCTCGCAAATCGTACGTCTCCCACGCGCTCGCGTCCACCCTCGGTTCGATCCATTTATCCCGAATGAGCTCCATGACGTACGCCGTCATCTCTTCACCCTTGACGTACACCATCGGCGCCGCCGTGATCCTCTCCCTCGACGACGACGACGACGACGACGACCCGCGCGTCGTCGCGCGACCGACGATCGCCCCACGCGTCGCCGTCATCGTCATCATCATCGCGCGTCGCACCGCGCGCGTCGCCATCCCTCACGCGCACCGCACGTCTCCGCACGTCTCCACGACGCGACGCGCGCGCACCACTCACCGCGCGTCTCCGTCGCTCGTCCTCCGCACTCCGTCGTCGCGCGCGTCG